>Ga0209292_1003359_pt1 | contig 17682 bp, 8 predicted proteins | sample GOMGulsemesocosm_2_FD_184634 | JGI IMG/M metagenome (GOLD analysis project Ga0209292, IMG submission 184634) | Methane-oxidizing microbial communities from mesocosms in the Gulf of Mexico - GOM9C Gulf of Mexico (SPAdes) (version 2) | ecosystem: Environmental > Aquatic > Marine > Cold seeps... | reverse complement strand
TTCCAAAGGCATATACAGGTACATCTACCCCTGTATGTGTACCAGAGCGACTAATTGAACCCCAGCCAGTGTTCGTTTTTATGTCTATTATTTTTTTTATTGCTATCAAAACTGGCTGTTCATCTAAGGGAGTATATTGTGCCTTCTTTTGTTCTTCGGGCAATTGTTGATATCTCTTCATTGCTTTAATGCCTTCTTTTTTTGCATGCAATAAAACAGTCATATCATCTTGAGAAATCTCAAAATTTAATGTTTCATTGACTTGTTGAAGAGTTAGATTATTTTTAGTAAATATTTTTGAAAACGTTGCAGGAGAAAGTTTTAATGTTCTTAGTATTTCCGGTTGCCATAAATATTTACTTTGTATGTTTTTATTTGATTTAGCAGTTTTCCTTCCAATACTAAGACCCCCTGTACTGTGATCTGCCGTCACGATAACTAAGGTATCTGGGTTTTTAACTACATACTCCTCTAGAAATTCTAATGTTTTTGCTAGGTCATCCATTTCTGCCATTGCAGCACCTATATCTCGCCCATGTCCACCCCAATCAACTTGGCTGGCTTCCACTAACATAAAATATCCTTTGCTATTCTCAAGCTGTTTTACAGCCGTTTTAGTCATTAAAGATAAGCGATTCTTTTGTTTATCGTCTAGTGCCCAAGGTAAACCTGAATCTCCAAAAAGCCCCAATACCGGTTTACTGGGCTCTAACTCGGATAAATGTTTATAATCATCTATATATTGAAAACCGGCATCTTTAAATTCATTTACTAAATTTCGGTCTTCTCGTATAAAGTATTTCCAGCCACCACCAAGATATAAATCTGCCTTAATGCCTTCATCAATATAACTATCGGCTATAGCATTATAATTTCTTCTACTTTCATTATGAGCAAGGTAAGAAGCAGGTGTTGCATGATTAATTTGTGAGGTTACCACTACACCTGTTTTTTTCCCTTGTTTCTTCGCCCATTCAAGCACAGTTTCAACGGATTTTTTATCAACATCAAGACCAATTGCCCCATTGTAGCTTTTTACACCGGTAGCTAAAGCTGTTGCTGCGGCGGCAGAATCGGTAACATAACCTGAAATCCTTGCAGGATAAGTGCTTGCCATGCCAACTAGGTGGCGATCAAAAACAGTTTCCTCAATAATCTCTGTGTCAGGGTCATCATTAAAGTAGCGGTAAGCTGTGGTGTACGCTGGTCCCATGCCATCACCAACGACCATAATAATATTTTTAGGCAGACTCGCTGGCGTTGTAACGATAGTAGTATCTGATGACGTGGCATCTAAAGCGTCACTTGTTGTACAAGCACTTAGCGTTAAACTGACAAAAATTGTGGAAAGTATTTTATTCATTATATTAGCTTTTTGTTGAATTTTAGGGATTTGTTATTGCTTACTAATGCTCTTAGTGCAATAACAATGCATTAGTCGTTTATTGTGAGGTCAAGCCATACAAGGCGATGATCTGATGAAGCAGTTCTACCTTTTATCAATCGGTAAGTTTCTTCAGTTTTTAGTGGCCAAAAAATACCCGAATCATTAATGGTAATACCCAAAACAGAAGCTAATACATAATCAACTCGCATGCCCCAATTCGAAGTATGATGTTTTGCATTAATATTATCAGGATTATGTAGTTTTCCAGCTTGACTCTGCGGCATAACATCTTGAATCTTCGCATTATTCAGCAGCGAAGCAATAGCCGCTTTTATCGCATTACCATCAACAGTGGTAGCATTAAAGTCACCCAAAATAACAAAAGCTTGCTCGGCTTTAATACCACCTTTGATGCCTTTATCATCATAAATATAACCCGATGACGCAGGTGATATATAATCATGCCAAAAGCGAATTTCATCATGGTTACGTTTACCATTCCTATCTTCAGGACCGTCAAAAACAGGCGGCGTAGGGTGACTAGCCAATATATGAATAGTTTTACCATTGACCTTAACTGGCACGTCCCAGTGAGATTTGGATGATAACCTGAGTTTTTGCCAAACATCTTTCCTGTACCAAGGCATGTTTGTAGTAGGATCAATCGGCGCAAGCGCATTGGGCATATCATGCCATTTGAAATGCTGAAAACTGCGAATGTTGTCAAAATCTATTGGGTATTTTGATAATAATGCCATCCCAAAGTGACCAGGGAAATGTCCATAGCCATAACCATCACCGGGTAATTTTCCCTTAATACCATTACCATCTAGGTCTAAGCCTGAATTTATCCCTGTATTAACGGGACCTTGGTAAATATATGGGAAATTAACAGCCTTTTGACCCTGTTGGCTTTTATTTAAGTAGTTATCAATAAAACTCTTTAAGGCTTGGTTATTATCATCGAGAAAATCAAACTCATTGAGTAGAATGATATCAGGGTTAACCCTTTGAATAATTTCTGCAATATTTTTAATTTGTTGATGATCACTAGCTATCGCGTTGGCCAGTGTTTTTGTCGAAACATTGACTGGTGCACCTCGTTTATGTTCACCATAATTTAACGCTTCCATGCTGACATTAAAGGTGGCTACTTTTAATGTAGTTGCTTGTAAATTTGTCATAGCAAACAGCCCTAAAATGAGTAAGGAAAAAGTTAAATTTATTTTCATAACAATACCTTATAGTAACTTCTTTGAGTTAAGTCTGGTTAAGTTAAGCCGCAGCCACGTAAAACAATATCACACAAAAAATTGATTACCTTTTCCACGTCTTCTTCTTCAAAATCCGCACGATTCATTATTGTTAAAATTTGCGTATCAAAATCGGCGTAATGCTGAGTGGCAGACCAAATTAGAAAAATGAGATGAACCGGGTCAACATCGGCCATTTCACCATTATCTATCCATTGTTGAAATAATTTAGCTTTTTCTCTGACCCATTGACGTTGATAGGTGCGTGCATAGTCTTTTAAGTGTTGCGCACCTTGAATTATCTCCATTGCGTATATTTTGGAAGCTTCAGGGTGGTTAAATGACATCCTGACTTTCGCTTCAATGAATTTTTCTATGGCAACTTTTGGACCTTCATCTATTTCAATATCTCCAATGCCTTCATCCCACATCTCAAGAGTATGCTCCAGCACAGCATGATAAATGTTCTCTTTATTTTTGAAATAATAGAGAATATTTGCTTTTGGCAATTCAGCTCTATCAGCGATAGATTGCACTGTTGCGCCTCTATAGCCTTGTAAAACAAACTCAGTTCTAGCGGCAGCTAAAATTTTAACTTGGCTTTTTGCTCGAATATTGCCGGTTTTCTTCGTTTGCTTATCACTGCTCATCTTCAGTACTCTGTAGGCGTTATTATTTCATGGGTTATTCATCATGACTTTTCATTATTATGTGGTCATGATTGTTTTTATGCGACTTTTTACCAGTCGTGCCGGCAGAAGTCACACCTTTTCTAAAATTAATGTTAACCATTTAGTCAGGATAATAAAGTTTGATAATGCATATTGACTATTCATGGCCGTTATAAATGTAATTTATTGAAAAGGAAAAGTACATATTATCCTTGTTTGATTTCACTTTTGAACTAAATATTCAGAATTAAACTTTTTACCGTTGCTATATTAAATTTCACTTACATTAACACAATTAAGAGTGTTTGTTATTTACCGTTACCTTTTTAAGTGATTGATTTTTCGGTGTGTTGTGCGTATTCGTCGAATGGGCCACAGTCCCTTATGTTAAAATGTAATTAAAGCACATGTATTGATAACAATATTTTATATGAGATAATATTTAATCAATTTCTTTGGTGTATACATGTATACAATCACGTTATCTCGCTGAAAACAAATAAATTTATTTGTTGTTTCTTTGTTTTTGTTAACTGGTCTAATGTCTCTGTTTTTGATACGTGTAAGAATATGTGAAAATATGTAATGAAACTGACATAAAAGTCTGGTCTAATTTCAATCGAAATAAAAAGCTGAGCAATTGGTTAAGTTTTATGTTGCTTATACAAGTTGAAATAAAATAACAATAAAAACCATTTTACAACCATACATAGGAATAACAGATGAAAACTCATCGTCTATCACATATCTCAAGTGCGTTAGTTCTTGCGCTTGGACTATCAACATCTGCTTTGGCAAATACCACAACATCAGCCATTAAAGGTAATATTAGTGGCCCTAATGGTAACCCGGCAGCTGGTACACAAGTTACTATTGTGCATGTTCCATCAGGTACAACTAAAACAGCAACAGTAAACGACTCAGGTCTGTTCACTGCTAAAGGGTTAAGGGTTGGTGGACCCTATAGAATCCTTGTTGACTCTAATCGTTTTCAGGACACTGAATTAAATGATGTTTTCTTAACCTTAGGTGAGACCTATCCGTTAAATGTCGCCTTAAACTCAGAAAGTGAGCTTGAAACCATTGTTGTTACTGGCCGAGCAATTAGTATGCAGTCAGGTGGTACAGGACCAGCAGCACACTTTAATGCCGATGATTTAAAAAGTGCACCATCAATTAATCGTGATATTAAAGATATTGTTCGTATAGACCCGCGTATCTATATCGATGAAAGCCGTAGTGATTCTATCCAGTGTGGTGGTGGTAACCCAAGATTTAATAGTTTAACTGTTGATGGTGTTCGTATGAATGACAGCTTTGGTTTAAATGAAAATGGTTATCCGACAACACGTATTCCCTTTTCTTATGACTCTATTGACCAAGTCTCGGTTGAGTTAGCACCATTTGATGTTAAATATGGCGGTTTTACCTCTTGTAATATCAATGCGGTAACCAAATCTGGTACCAATGAAGTACACGGTAGCGTATTTTTAGACTACAGTAATGACTCCATGAAAGGCGACAGCATAGAGGGTGAAGAGCAAGATAACGGTGATTACGATGATAAACGTTATGGTTTTAATGTTGGTTTACCTTTATTAGAAGACACGTTATTTTTATTTGCTTCTTATGAAAAACTTGACGGTGCACAACTCTTTGAATATTCACCAATGGGCGGCAGCGACCCTCAAGTTACCCAAGGCGATATTGACCGTATAAACCAAATATCAATGGACAAGTATGGTTATACTGCCGGTGGAACTCCAGCAAGTATGCCAGTTGATGATGAAAAAATTCTTATTAAGCTAGATTGGAACATTAACGAAGACCACCGTGCTAGTTTCGTTTATAACTACAATGATGGTTTTAAATTAGATCAGTCTGATGAATGGGGTATGACCTTAGATAACCATTTCTATGAGTCTGGCGCTGAGATGGATTCATTTGCAGTAGCGGTTAACTCTGATTGGTCAGATAACTTTTCAACAGAAGTTCGTGTTGGTCATACAGAGTTAGAAAATAGACAACAATCTTTAGATGCGGCAAGTGGTTTCGGTGAAGTTCAGATTCGTCATAATGGTACAACGGTATTTTTAGGTCCAGATGATTCTCGTCAATCAAATGAGATGAACTGGGAGACTACGACCTTTAAAATGTCTGGTAGTTATTACCTAGATGAACATACCATTACCGGTGGTTATGAATATGAAACGTTAACCGCGTTTAACTTATTTATGCAACATACTGTGGGTGAATATCGCTTTGGCTCTATTGATGAATATGAAAATGGTTTAGCTGATCGTGTATATTACAATAATTCAGCAGGTACCAATATTCCAAGCGATGCTAGCCAAGAGTTTACTTATGGTACACATACTTTCTATATTCAAGATGAATATACTTTAACTGATATTGATATGACATTAACGGTAGGTTTACGTTATGACCGTTATACCAGTAATGATAACCCTCGTTACAATGCACAATTTGAGGAACGTTATGGCGTTCGTAATGATAAAAACATGGACGGTATTGATTTAATACAGCCTCGTGTTGGCTTTAACTGGGCAGTACAAGATAATTTAGAAGTACGTGGTGGTTTTGGTCTGTATTCAGGTGGTAATCCAAACGTTTGGCTATCTAACTCCTATTCAAATGATGGTTTAGTGAATATTGGTGAACGCGCAAAATACCATAAAGATACCATTCCTATGGATGATGGCAGATTTGATTTATTTGGTACTCCGTCGTCAAGCGCTCAAGGGCCAGGATATGGCGTACCACAGGTAATGGTTGATGCCATTGGTGACTTAGATGAACTCAGTGGTAATGGCTCGGTCAATGCAACAGATCCAAACTTTGAAATTCCGTCTGAGTGGAAATATGCGTTAGGTGCAACGTTTACTACCGACAACGATTATATTATCTCAGCAGATATTTTACATAATCGTAAGCAAAACTCAGCAACCATTCTTGATTACAATCTTGAATACGGAGAAAAAACTTTCGATGGTCGTCCGACCTATCAATCAGTTACTCACCCTGATGGCGTAGACAACGTATCAAGTGAATTTGTCCTGACCAATACTAACAAAGATGGTAGCTCTACTATTATCTCACTTGCGTTAAGTAAAAGTTTTGACTTTGGTTTAGACACTTCATTTGGTTACTCTTATACCAAGTCTGAAGATGCTAACCCGATGACAAGTGCTGTTGCCGGCTCTAACTACAGTAACTTAGCGACAACTGATGCAATTAACCCGCCGATGACTACCTCTAACTATGAGATTCCGCATCGCTTCACTATGAACTTGAGTTACGGTGTTGAGCTTATTGCCGGTTTAGAAACGCGTGTTAGTTTATTTGGCCAAGCAAGTGAAGGCCAAGCCTATTCATATACTTATGACAGCTCTGATCGTGCTTTTGGTGACAATAACTGGAATGGTAGCCGCCAATTAGTTTATATACCAACAGCTGAAGATACTAATGTTGTTTACGGTCCTGATTTTGATAAAGCAGCGTTTGATGATTTTGTCGCAGCAGAAGGGTTATCACGTGGCCAAACCACAGGTCGTAATGCACAAAATGCTGATTGGCATGTTAGTTTTGATATTAAAATTAACCAAGAAATTCCAGGCTTAATGGAAGGTCATCGCGGTAATGCATTCTTTATCATTAAAAATGTTGGCAACATGATAAATGACGACTGGGGTGTGATGAAGCAAGGTCAATTCGTTGGTAACCGCATGGTTGAGATGTCGATTCAAGATGATGGCAAATACTTCTATGATACTTTTAACGCAGGTAATGAAGATCAAAAATTCTACAAAGATGCCTCTGTTTGGGAAATGCGTGTTGGTGTAAGTTACGACTTCTAATTTGAGTAATACCCGCTTCTAGAAAAGAAGAATCAAGTAAAAAAGACTACAATTTTGTAGTCTTTTTTTTTGACTGAATTTCGCTCTACTTTGATTGGTATTGTTTTCGATTAAAAACTTGACCGTATGGTCAGTAAAGTTATACTGAGACTATATAATAAGCTAAGTGTTGGCAACAGAATGAAAGAAATTGAACATTTAAAAATGGATGAACTGATTGAAGCGGCGAAAGTGTCTTACCAAAGAGCCTATGCCCCTTATAGTAAGTTTCATGTGGGCTCTGCAGCGTTAACAGCTAGCGGCAACATAGTTCAGGGCTGTAATGTAGAAAATGCTTCCTATGGGTTAACTATTTGCGCAGAGCGCAATTGCATTAACCATGCTGTAGTTAATGGCGAACAAGCGTTTCAGGTGATTGTTATTTACACCGAGCAAGAAAAATTAACACCTCCGTGTGGAGCTTGTAGACAGGTGATAGCCGAATTTTTTGAACAATCAGCACCTGTAGTCGCGGTTAACCACAAAAATGAGCAAAAAGTTTGGACTGTGCAAGAGCTATTACCTGATGCATTTACCCCGAAAGACTTACTCGACATATAAGGAATGAGTTCATGTCAGTTATAAATAAAATTATCCCACAAGAAATAATTAGAGTTAAACGCAATGGTCAAGCACTCGATGAACAAGCGATAAACGGCTTTGTATCTGGTCTTGTTGATGGCAATTTTTCAGATAGCCAAGTGGGCGCTATGGCGATGGCTATTTTTCAAAATGGCATGTCAGATAATGAAAAAATTCACTTTACCAAAGCGATGATGCATTCAGGTGATGTACTTAGCTGGGAAGGCTTTGATGGACCTATTGTCGATAAACACTCTACTGGTGGTGTTGGTGATAAGGTTAGCTTTATGCTGGCAGCCATTGTCTCTGCTTGTGGTGGTTACGTACCTATGATCTCTGGGCGTGGCCTAGGTCACACAGGAGGGACTTCAGATAAGCTAGAAAGTATTGCAGGTTTTAACGTAGAGCCAAGCATCGATGAGTTTAAGCGTATTGTTAAAGACGTTGGTGTTGCTATTATTTCTCAGACCGATAACTTAGCCCCAGCAGATAAACGTTTGTATTCAATTCGAGATGTTACAGCAACGGTTGAATCTATCCCCTTAATTACTGCTTCAATTTTGTCTAAAAAGCTAGCGGCTGGATTAGATGCCTTAGTGATGGATGTTAAGGTGGGTAATGGCGCGATGATGAATAATCTAGATGATGCTAAAGCGCTTGCAGAGAGTATCACTAGCGTTGCTAATGGCGCGGGTGTTAAGACTCAGGCGATAATTACCGATATGAACCAAGTCCTTGGTAGTAGTGCCGGTAATGCTGTAGAGATGTATGAAACCGTTAAATACTTAACCGGTAAACAACGTGAGCCACGTTTACATAAAGTGGTACAAGCACTTGCTACGGCAATGCTTATTAATACCAAGCTAGCCAGTGATGAAAAAGATGCACATAAAAAGATTGATAAAGCCTTAAGAACGGGCTTAGCGGCAGAAGTATTTGACCGTATGATCGCGGCATTAGGTGGTCCAAAGAATTTTGTTGAAGCTCCTTGGGACTCGATGCAAAAAGCGAATGTTATCATGGAGGTGAAAGCCTCTCAGCATGGTTATATTGCACAAATGGATACGCGTGCTGTTGGCATGTCAGTTGTTGGTCTAGGCGGCGGTAGAACAGCGCCAACACAACTTGTCGATCATACTGTTGGTTTTGACCGTATATTGCCGTTAGGTATGCAAGTGAATCGTGGTGAAGTCATTGCCCGTGTACATGCTAAAGATGAAGATTCAGCCAATAGAGCTATTGAACAATTTAATAGTTCACTTAGTTACTCAGATGAAAGCCCTGAGTTGCCGCCAGTGATATATAAATAGGTAAAGCCAACTTCTTTTGCTTAAGCGATACTTTTCTCTAGGCATGAAATACTAAAAATTATTTCTAGGTTACTCTTTGTCGGCGTAAAGTGAGCATTATGATTATCACTTTTTTCGTGGGAAGCATCCATCACTACTGCCATATCATTGTACTTGAATATTACCTATCAGTTAGGTTACTGATAGGTAATATGGTCAAAGGATAAGAAAGGTTATCTGAATAAATATGCTTATCGATTAAATTTTTGAAGCTATTTTCAATCGTATATTAAGGAAAGGCTGTTGGTTAGAGCTTTATATAAGGTCTGTTAATTTTCAGGTATTATAAAGCGATAACCAGCACCATAGACAGACTCTATTGTATTACTCACTAACCCGAGAGTTTTAAATTTTTTTCGTATATTTTTAATGTGACAATCAATCGCCCTATCATTTGTTTCAGCTGAGGTAGGGTAGGCGAGTTCAATAATTTGTTCCCTAGAATATATTCGCCCTGGCTTTTGATAGAGTAAGTTAAATAACAGAAATTCCAGGTGAGTTAACTCACAAGTCTTGTTTTCAAAACTAATCAAATAAGTGTCAGTATTTAGTGAGAAATGTTGACTGGTACTTTTTTGCTTTAATCGACGTAACATACCCTCAATTCTAAGAGTCAACTCTACCGCACTAAAAGGCTTACACACATAATCATCGGCGCCAGCTTTAAGGCCTATAATTCTTTCAATTTCTTCTGCTTTTGCAGTTAGCATGATAATTGGCACATCTGAAAATTCACGAATTTCTTTACAACAGGTCACTCCGTCTTTATGGGGGAGCATTAGATCTAAAATGATTAAATCAGGTTGATTTTGTTTAACTTTTTCGACTACTTCTAAGCCTGAATCGAGGTGCTCAACAGCGTAACCATCTTTATTTAAGAACTTGGTGAGATGGTTCGCAATAGCGACTTCATCTTCAACGATTAATATTCTAGACATAAACTCACATTACTCCTTATTGAACTTATCAAAATCGCCTGTGTTGCGCTATGGCTGCTTCTGCTATTTTTGGACTATATTTTACATTTAGATTTTTGTCAGAAATCACCTGAATTAGTACCTTGATACTATCTTCATTTACTAATGTATTCGAAAGTTACTTTTAATTATCCCATTCTAAATAACGAGGGAAATTCGAAAAACATTTATAAGAGAATGCATATCCTAAACTACAAATATGGACTAAGCATGTAAAAGTACAAAATCATTCATTATTAATAGGTAATAATAGGGTGGTTTTTAGCCCGCCAATATTCGAGGTTTCCGCAGTTATTATACCATTATGAGCTTCAACTAGGCTTTTACATATTGCTAGCCCTAAGCCAGAGCCTCCGGTCTGCCTACTTCTCGACTCTTCTACTCTATAAAGCCGTTCAAATATTTGTGATTGTAATTCTGCAGGAACTGAAGGAGAAGTGTCTTCAATTATAATGACAATATATTGCTCAACAGCGTTAACGGATAGGGTAACCTTACCCGGTTGGTCTGTATATTTAACACTATTATTAATTAAGTTAGACAAGACTTGTTTTATTCTATCTTCATCAGCGTTGATCGTTGTCGGAGAGTCTAATTGATTATTAAATTGCCATGTTAAATTATTACTTGTAACTAACAACTCAAACTCATTAACCCAATTAACTATTGTTTCAGGAAATTCTAAATCACAAAAGTTTAGTTCTAATGCACCGATGTCAGATTTGGCCAACTGATATATATCGCTGATCAATCTGCCGATGTCGGATAATTTTTCATCTAAAGCATGATACGAAGCTTCGACATCATCATCTAAATTATGCTGTAAAGCTTCAACTTGAAGTTTAAGAACGGTTAGTGGTGTTCTGAGTTCATGAGACACATCGGCTAATAATTTATTTTTATTTTCAACCAACTTGGACATTAGTTCAGCTCGTTCAAGGGCAACTTTCCGGTCATTTTCTTTTTGCTGGTGAATAAGTGTAGCCACCTGTCTACGATGGTTTTGATAAAAAGCAAAAGCTAATACCAACAAAAGTAAAACTGATACTATTAATAGTAAATTTCTTTGTTCTAATCTTTGTAATTCTACTTCTTGAGCTTGTATGTGTTTATCTTTTTCTAATAAAGAAACTTTACTTTTATATTCAACTACATTGAGGTTTGTTTTCATCAATTCTAGACGATTTAATATACTGAGATTTGACAGCTTAGGCTTGAGTTTATTTAATTTAGTTTGATATTCAGAGGCTAAGACAGGATTTCCCGCATCTTTTTCAAGAGCTAAAAGGTAACTTAATTGAAATGAACGCCAGTTGAGATTAGCGTCACTTTTTAGCAGAGTATCAATTTTTTTTAAATTATTCCGGCCCTGAATAAATCGCTTTTGTATCCTGTCAATATCACCTAGTTCTAATAAAGAATATACCTCCATTTGTTTTAAATTATTACTTCTTGTGTAACTCAAAAGGTTATTGAAGGTCTGAATAGCTTTATCATATTCTTTTTCAAACTTTTGTAGCATGCCAATATTATTTTCTATCAGGGAGTACCTATGGATATCCCCTGTCTTTTTTACCAAGCCCCTCAAAGGCATCAATATTGATAATGCTTTACTATGTTTTCCGTCCAATATTAATAAAGCGGAGTGATTGAATTTTAATTTAATGACTGTTTTAGGTGCATTATCCATATCAACTAGAAGTAGTCCTTTCTCAACCATTTCAAGCGCTTGTTCATGGCGTCCTAAGTCAATTAATAGTTTTGACATACGAGCATAAAGTGTCGCTAATATTAACGGGTCATTACTGGAAGACATTAATTGAAGAGCGTTTGTGAATTGATGCAAGGCCATTTCATACTCTCCTAAAAGACCATAGCATTCAGCTATAGTTGTATAGGCAAAAATTTCAGTGGCAATATCGTTTTCTTGTTGTGAAAGTGTTAATAATTCGAGTGATTTAAGCAGGGCCTCACTATATGATTGTTTATTGTAATAAGAGTCAACTAGTAATTTTAGTTCTTTTATTTCATTTACTTTTTTAACCTCACCGTAGACTTCCCCTGTTGTCCCAATATGAATAAATAAAACAAAAAGAATAATGGTGGTTAGTTTTTTCATATACTGATTAAGTTCCGCTGTTGCATATGTTTTGGAGATACGACACAAATATCATAATAATTTTTACATAAAAATATGAGTAGTTATCATGCCAACCTGTACTAGAGTGTGCTCACCTAATGCTTTGAAATGATAGGGAGCTGTACAATTACCTTGAGCCCTCCTTGATTAGAGGTATTTGCCGTAATGATGCCATTATGAGCTTCAACCAAGCTTTTACATATCGCTAACCCTAAGCCAGAGCCTCCGGTCTGCCTACTTCTAGATTCCTCTACTCTATAAAGCCGTTCAAATATCTGTGATTGTAGCTCAGTCGGTACTGAGGGTGAACTATCCTCTATAATGATGAATAATTCGTGCTCATTTGCACTAACCGACAAAATAACCACTCCGCAATTGTCTGTATATTTAACGCTATTGTTAATTAAATTAGATAATATTTGTTTTATTCTATCTTCATCAGCGTTGATCGTTACCGGTGAGTCTAATTGATTATTAAACTGCCATGTTAAGTTATTACTTGTAACTAATAACTCAAATTCATTTGTCCAGCTAGTTATCGTTTCTGGGAATTCTAAATCACAGAAGTTTAGCCCTAATGCACCGATATCAGACTTTGCCAATTGATATATATCACTAATAAGCCTTCCTATATCAGATAATTTTTCATCCAAAGCTTGATATGAAGCTTCGACATCATCATCTAAATTATGCTGTAGGGATTCAACTTGCAGTTTCAAAACCGTTAACGGTGTTCTTAGTTCATGGGAAACATCAGCCAATAATTTATTTTTCTTTTCTACTAATTCACTCATTAGTTCTATGCGTTCAAAAGCCAGTTCTTTTTCCAATTTTTGTTTTTGATGAAGCAAATTAATTTTTTCATATCTATGTTTGGCAATTTTACTTCGGTAAGTAAATAGCGTTATAAATAGAATGACTTCAATGACAAAGCCTAATTTCATCGTTGTAAAACTGTGTGTATGAATTAAAGGGATAACGTCGCTATGGAAATTTAACATTACCAGTATGTTCATAAAAAAGACGTGGAACAATAAACTAGATACGTATAACTTACTTAAAGGAAGTTGGCGAGATAACACAACATAGATGGTGAAAAATATTGCCACAAAGGAAAGTGGTGAGAGTACATATATAGCTAGGGAAAGTTCAAAAAAAGGGCTAGCCACACTGATTAAAGAAGCGCTTAGTATAATACTGAAATAAACATAATATAAATAGGAGGCTATACGCTTTAACCGTAATGTATGCGCGATAAAGGTGAAATAAAAAATAAGGGGTAACATGATTATCACAATTGTTACCCACTTAACGGGTTCCAATTGATTTGGCCAAAAATATTGTTGTATATAGCCAGAGGTATCAGCAACGAGGAAAAAACCACTCACTATAAATAACAGTAAGTAAATTGAACTTCTCGTTGGCTTTAGAAGTAACTGTAGGACAATAAAGGTGAAGCTGCATAATAAAATTCCAAAAATGAATCCATTGAATAACTTGTCTGTAGTTGAGAATTCTTGCCACATTTCTTGATGAAAGGCTTCCATGGCTATTGGCAGATTCCCCCGGGTTTTATATTGCAAATATAAGGTGGTGCTTTCACCCGCTGATAATTGTATTGGGATCAGCAATTGCCCTTCTTGTACAGGTCTCTCTCTAAATGCACTTTGTTCATCTAGAGAGAGTATTAGTTTTTGTGTGTGTGAATTTTTCAAATAGGCTTTTATTTCTGTATCAACGAGTAAGCCCGTATAAAGAAACCAAGTTTGACTTTTATTACTTTGATTTTTTAATGGGGTTTTTATCCAAGTGCGTATGGGGAAAGGTGTAAATTTTTTTTCAGTTAACGGTGTAAATTGTGCCGTTAATTGAACGATATCTTCAATACCTTTATGCTCCGTTGTATCAATATAATATTGAGAGTATGGGCGTAAATCAAAATGTTTGGCATTAATCGGCAGTGTTATCGTTTCGGTGGCATTAACATTGTGTACAAAACAACTAACGATAGAAAAAAACATAATAAAGAGTTTGAGCATACACTTGCCTAATTTGAAAACTGAACTCATTCAGTTCTAATAATTGTTATCATTTCATAGTTATCAATTTTTAACACCCACTTAATTACCTGACTTAACATTGAAAATGTTAAACGTCACTTTGCATTCCCCGTTAGATATTCACTGCATATTTTAATTCGTGCTAAGAACTTTATAGTTGTGTCATTACATATTCATTACACATTCAGTTGTTACCATATTTAAACAAAGGACATTTATATAGTGGAGAAGTTATGAATTCTAAAAGGGCAGGAACAGGTTTAACTTGTAATGATAAAATGAATGGTAGCTTAATTGCTGCAATACACACTCATTTAAAGGGCTGTTTTATTTTTAACCAGTACTCTTTTTGTATCTTAATCTTTCTCCTCTGTATAGGTCTGTCATTAAAATTAAATGCAGCTGAACTTATCGATACTGATGGCGACGGTTACTTCAATGTGGGTATCGCGGATGGCTTCGAAACAGGTGACTTGTCAGGATTAACTTGGACGACATCAGGCGATGGTGATTGGTTTGCTAGCAATGATAGCGCAGTTAATTCGTTATATGGAGAATATTTTGATGACTATTTCCTTAATTCCCCAAATTTAAATGCCGGTCAATCTGCATCAACCTCTTTAACTTTTGATCTACCGAGTGAAGCGCCGCTGAGTTTTTGGTACGCCACAAGCTCTGAAGATGGCGTTGATGAACTTATTTTTTATATTGATGATGTTGTAGTGCTCAGAGCATCTGATGATACCAATTGGACGCAGTTTACCGCCCAATTATCTGCAGGAACTCATACCCTACGTTGGACGTTTAATGCTGTTGAAGTTCCAGGTGATTACCTTGATATGGTGTGGATTGATAAACTAGAAATTGGAGTTGATAACTGTCCTTTAATAAGCAATGGAGATCAATTAGATACTGACAATGATGGCCAAGGCGATGTTTGTGATGCAGACGATGATAATGATGGTGTATTAGATATTGACGACGATTTTCCATTGGATGCAACAGAGACTGTCGATACAGATTTAGATGGCATAGGCAATAATATTGATGGGGATGATGATGGCGATGGCATGCCTGATGTTTATGAAAATAAACATGACTTTCTTGATTCTTTGTCAGCAAGTGATGCTATTCAAGACAGAGATGCAGACGGTTACAACAACTTATTCGAATATCATGCATTAACGGCACCTAATGATGCGGCAGATCCCGCAGTTGACCTTTATGGCTTTAATGGTTTTTATAAGACGGTTGCAGAAGATGGTACGGCGAGTGATTTTTATGGAAAGTCAGTTTCAATCGATGGAAATACTGCACTAATAGGTGCTTATAAGCAGTCAGAAAAAGGTGCTGCTTATATTTATACTCGTGATGACTTGGGTCATTGGAATAAAAAACAAAAATTACTTCCACCTGACAGTCAGAATGACGAATCAGGTGACAGTTTCGGCTTTAGTGTTGCTTTACATAATGGAACGGCCGTAATAGGTGCCTATTTAGATGGTGACAAGAGCTGGCATGCTGGTTCAGCTTACATTTTTGTTGAAAATGACAATGGTGACTGGGTTTACCAAACAAAACTATTACCATCAAGTGATGATGAAGTACAGACTCAGTTCGGAACACAGGTTGCCATATTCGAAGATACCATTGTTGTTGGCGCACCTGGTGACCAATTAGGTCTGTCGTTGAATTACATTGGTTCTGTGTATGTTTATGAGAGGGATGAGCATGATGTCTGGAGTCAGCAAAGTAAGTTAATTGAAAATGATTTCGCCGCGCTTAGCCGATTTGGACGTACTGTTTCGCTGCGATCCGATCGACTTTTAATTGGCTCAGTTGGTGAAGCTTTTATTTTTGAACATGATGGTAATGGTGGCTGGTATCAGCATTCAATTTTGCAAGCGTCAGCTAACCCGTTAAACGGAGGTGCTTTCGCTGCTAATGTTTCATTATTTGAAGATACTGCAATCATCAGTTCTGCAAACCAGAGTGTTGCAGGCGATGAAGCGGGTGCCGCTTATATTTTTATTCTCGATGGCTCTGATACCTGGGTTCAAAATAGTATTTTATATGCCAGCGATGCTCAGGCTGATACTAAATTTGGTACTCGTGTTGTGTTACAAAATGGGATAGCTATGGTCTCTAGCTCACCTTCGAATGACAAGCCAAGCATCTATATATTTGAAAGTGATGTCAAAGGTGATTGGACAGAAATAAATCGTCTAACGGTTACTGATGCAGCCATTGGAGACGGTTTGGGACTGTCCTTAGCGCTTGACTTAGAAACTGCTTTGATTGGAATGTCGATTGATGATGAAAATGGTAATGACTCCGGTTCGGCATATTTTTACATGGATATATTGTCTGACCAAGATATCGATGGTGTACTCGATGCGATAGATAACTGCCCAAAAAATGCCAATGTCGACCAATTAGATACCGATGGTGATCTGATTGGTGATGTTTGTGATGCATTTCCACTTGACGCTAATGAGTCAATTGATACAGATGATGATGGTACAGGTAATAATGCTGACACTGATGATGATGGCGATGGTGTTGATGATAATGATGATGCTTTACCTTTAGATAGTTCTGAGTCAATCGATACTGATGGTGATGGTATTGGCAATAATTCTGATAATGATGATGACGGCGATGGCATCAATGATGAGATGGATTTTTATTCACTTACCTCTCTCAATGGCTTAACCGATTCAGATAATGACGGTATACCTGATACCTGTGACCAAGCCTGTTTAGACTTAGGTATGCTGGCTGATGTTTACCCTAATGGCATTATCTATGTGAATGATAATTCGACTTGTGACGCATTAAATGAAACTTGTGGCGATAAGTGGGCAACGGCGTTTCCATATTTGCAAGATGCCTTGGCAGTTGCAACAGCTAACAATAATATTTGGCTGGCGGAAGGGGCTTATTATCCTGATGACAACGCCGCTGGCGATCTAAATAGTGATGATACCGCTTATTTTGGGATGATTAATGAGGTCGGCCTTTATGGCGGTTTTAGTAATGACGGACTGGCAATACAGTTAAGTGATGCTGACCCCTCTATTTTTATTAGTTTATTGAGTGCTGATATTGGGCAGGATGATAATCGAGATGGCAATAACATTACCTTAAGTGTTGCTGATATTAATGGTGATAATAGTCAATGGCTTACTAAAGATAGTAGTACAGTGACGCATTATACGCTACAGGCTCTCACCTTTAGTGGTGCAATAGTCAATTCAATAAATTCAGATTATTCTGGCGCTAACCTCAAGCAACTGACGTTTATTGCTAACTTCGGTGACAGTGGTGGTGTGGTTTATTTCGG
>Ga0209292_1003358_pt1 | contig 17685 bp, 12 predicted proteins | sample GOMGulsemesocosm_2_FD_184634 | JGI IMG/M metagenome (GOLD analysis project Ga0209292, IMG submission 184634) | Methane-oxidizing microbial communities from mesocosms in the Gulf of Mexico - GOM9C Gulf of Mexico (SPAdes) (version 2) | ecosystem: Environmental > Aquatic > Marine > Cold seeps... | reverse complement strand
ACCAAGCAAAAATGCAAGCGGGTCGTTGTTTAGAATGTGGTAACCCATACTGTGAGTGGAAATGCCCAGTACATAACTACATTCCAAACTGGCTAAAACTGGTTGAAGAAGGCCGTATTATTGAAGCGGCAGAACTTTGTCATGAAACCAACAGCTTGCCTGAAGTTTGTGGCCGAGTTTGCCCTCAAGATCGTTTATGTGAAGGTTCTTGTACGTTAAATACAGACTTTGGCGCGGTTACTATTGGTAATGTCGAAAAATACATTACCGACGAAGCCTTTAAACTGGGCTGGCGCCCAGACATGTCTAAGGTTGTTCGTAACAATAAAAAAGTGGCGATAATCGGTGCAGGTCCAGCCGGTCTTGCCACTGCTGATATTTTAGTGCGAAACGGTGTAACACCAGTGGTATATGACCGTAATCCAGAAATTGGTGGTCTACTAACATTTGGTATTCCGGCATTTAAACTGGATAAAAGCGTGATGACTCATCGCCGTGAGGTATTCACGGAAATGGGCATCGAGTTTTGCCTAAACACTGAAATTGGTAAAGATATTCAATTTAGTGAATTGGTTGCCGAGTACGATGCGGTATTTGTTGGTGTTGGTACCTACAAATACATCAACGGTGGTTTTGATAACGGCGCAGCGAAAGGTGTTTATGATGCCCTGCCTTACCTGATTGCCAATACTAATCATGAGCTAGGTTTTGAAAAAAGTGTTGATGAGTTTATCAATCTAAAAGGTAAAACGGTTGTCGTCCTTGGTGGTGGTGATACTGCGATGGATTGTGTACGTACAGCGGTACGTCAAGGTGCAAAAAATGTTTATTGTGCTTATCGCCGTGATGAAATCAGTATGCCAGGTTCTAAGCGTGAAGTTAAAAACGCCAAAGAAGAAGGCGTTAAGTTCTTATGGAATTTACAACCACTGGATGTTGAGATTTCTAGCGATAAAAGTTCTGGCGACAAAGCAACTGGCGTTAAAATGGTGAAAACCCGTTTAGGTAAGCCTGATGCAAATGGTCGTCGTCGCGCCGAACAAGTGATCGGCTCTGAGCACGTATTAAAAGCAGATGCTGTGATCCAAGCGTTTGGTTTCCAACCAGACCCTGCACAATGGTTATTGGATGAAGGTGTCACCACAAACAGCTGGAATGGTATTATTGCCCCAGCCGAAAGTGACTTCCCATTCCAAACAGCAAATCCGAAAATATTTGCTGGCGGTGATGCAGTTCGCGGTTCAGATCTTGTAGTAACGGCGATTGATGAAGGTCGTCGCGCTGCCGAAGCTATATTGGACTATTTAGAAGTTTAAATGTTTATAACATGTAGTTTTAAGCAACTTTTTAGTTAATCGTTAAAGCCTGAACTATCTAATTAAAAACGCTAGTATTATTAATACTAGCGTTTTTTTATCGCTAATTTTCAGCTATAACAACGATAATATATTTAATTACTGGCCATTATTTTGTATCATACCCATCCAATTACAAGGAACTATGGCGCAAATACCTGATAACAATGAACTCGTTTAATATCCTCACAACAACTAAATTAACTTTAATTGTTATTAGTCTCGCTTTTAGTTTTTTAAGCACGGTATTTAGTGTGCCGAGCTTTGCTGCGCAAGAAATAATTTTAGGTGATTATATTAAAACGCAAGCGCCAATCCCACCTAGCGAATCAAGCAATATTAGCACCAATATTGCCGACAACACTGATGCGGTGACAACCACTGAAAACAGTCAGGAAGTCATTCTTGCCGACAGTTTAGGCATAGATGAAGACTGGCTCTGGTTAAAATCAGGTGAATTCTTAATTGGTAACATCGAAGATCTTTATGACGAAAAACTCGCTTTCGATAGCGATGATCTTGGCGATTTAAAAATTAAGTGGTCTGATATAAGCCGTATTAACAGTCGTCAATTATTTACCGTTCGAACCATAAGTGGCGAAATCATTACCGGTACCATAGCGCTTGAAGACGGTGTGTTAATTGTGAGTAATAACCGCCAACATAAAGTAGTCCAAGACGAGTTAATGACCTTAATCGCGGGCCTAGAAACTGGCGCCAACATCTGGCAAGGTAAAGTTACCTTCGGTGCCAACCTCAGCTCAGGTAATACCAACAAGCTTGAATATAATACTAGTGCTGAGCTTTCTCGTCACACCACTACATCACGCATTAAATCCTCATATACCGCCATTATTGGTGAAACAAATAATGTCCAGACCGATGAAAATCATCGTTTTTTAATGACCTACGATGTCTATAGTGACAAGGACTTGTTTTTCAGACCGCTTGATTTAAGCTTCTATCGCGATCCATTACAAAATATAAATAGTCGAATAAACATCGGTATGGGTATCGGCTATCAATTTATTGATGACGGTGATCAAGAACTAGAGATGAACTTAGGTCCCTCTTTTCTGTATACCAAGTATGAATACGCTGATGCACAACTTAACAACAGTGATGAGAGTCTCGCGGTATCCCTCACTGTCGATTATGAACGTGAAATCCATGATCAAATTGATTTTGAGTTAAGTTATAAATTAACCGCCACTGAATCTGAGACCGGTGGCTATTTACAAAACGCCAAGCTGAATTTTGATATTGAGCTGACTGACGTGCTTGATTTTGACATATCCTTCTTCTGGGATCGGGTAAATAATCCCCAGCTTAATATAGAAGGAGTGCCGTTAGAAAAAAATGACTTTCGTATTGCATTTGGCTTAGGCGTTTCTTTTAATTAATACCTTAACCAAATTATGCTAGCATGGCATTTTTCGAAACAGATTAGAGACAACCATGAAAATAGGTATTATTGGCGCAATGGAGCAGGAAGTTGAGATCCTGCGTGAGCAACTAGATAACGTAACAACATTTACTCAAGCTGGCTGTGAATACTACAGCGGCACGCTTGCTGGTCATGATGTGATTTTAAGTAAATCAGGTATTGGTAAAGTAGCAGCAGCCGTAGCAACAACATTACTGCTTGAACATTACAAGCCTGATTACATCATCAATACCGGTTCAGCTGGCGGTTACGATAAAGCCCTTAAAGTTGGTGATGTCGTGATCTCAAGTGAAGTGCGTCACCACGATGTGGACTTAACTGTATTTGGCTACGAAATCGGTCAATGTGCTCAAAAACCTGCGGCATATATTCCTGATGCACGTCTTGTTGAAGCGGCGAAAAAAGCTATCTCAGCAGACAGCGAGATTAAAACTATCGAAGGTTTAATCTGTACTGGCGATAGCTTCATGTGTGATCCGAAGAAAGTTGAAGAAGCACGTATTAACTTCCCGACAATGGCAGCAGTAGAAATGGAAGCAGCGGCAATTGCCCAAACATGTCACCAGTTTGACGTGCCATTTGTAGTGATCCGTTCATTATCAGATATCGCTGGTAAAGAATCACCAACATCATTTGAAGAATACCTGGTTGTTGCAGCGAAAAACTCATCTGCTATGGTAGTAAACATGTTAAACGAGTTAAAATAACATGAATTTGGCCATGGATTGGACCAGTATGCAGTCAGTATTTATCTTACTGACTGCTATCGTTATTGCCCGTTTACCGCTATGTCCACCGCGTTTTCATCCGACACAACTTTTAAATATCCTCTTTAGCGCCATTGCAGATAAAGTAAATAATGCCCAGCGCAGTCAGCAACAGCAGTATATCGCTGGCAGCCTTGCTATGATTACCATGCTTGGATTTATCTTAACCATCGCAGTTGTCATTCAATTCATCGTCATTGAAGCCATTTTATTTGAATTGCTGTTGTTACTGTGTTTATTGCAATGGGAAAAAGTCAGCTTACCAGAAATTGATTTAGGTAACCTCGAAAAGCAAACCATCATCAGCCAAATACAGCCACGCATATTACGTGATTTAGACCAGTTATCCTTGCTCGGTTTACATAAAGCCAGTATCGAAAACCTGTGCTTACGTAATAGTTATCAGTGGTTTGCGGTTATATTTTGGTATGTCTGCTTGGGTATCTGGCCAGCGCTAATTTATCGCACAATTCAATTAATGGCACATAATTGGAATAGTAAACTACCGGTTAATCATCAGTTTGGGCGCCCTGTAGCGTCTTTATTACAACTATTAGCATCACCTGCTCATCTTATACTCGCATGCACATTACGCTGCTTACAGCGCGCGACAAGTCCATTATCAAATTTAACCAAACAAGCCAAACAATGGCACCACTTTAGCAGTGGTTTTTTATTATCCAGCTTTGCCTATAGCCTTGCGATCCAATTAGGCGGCCCACGCAAATATCAAGGATCTATGCAGCGTTTTAGCCAACTTGGGCACACCCAGCCAGCACAGCGCGATGATATCAAACGCGCACAACAAAAATTGACCTTGGCACTCATCGTTTGGTTATGTTTTATCAGTGCTATCTATCTGCTTATTGCGATTAAATAATATCGTTCACTTTAACCTGTCACCACAATGAGTTTTTATGTCTTTTTCCAAGCGCTTCATTACGCTCTTCATCATTGCATTTTCAGTTCAAGTTCAGTTATCACCCGCTCAAACATTACCTTTACCAGTGCAAGAAAAATACCCACAGCGTATCGTATCCCTTTCGCCGCACACCACAGAACTTGTTTTCGCCGCTGGTGCGGGAGATAGGCTGATCGGTGTCAGTGCTTACTCTGATTATCCTGAAGCAGCCAAAGCATTACCGATTGTCGCTAATTCACAGCAAATCAATCTCGAAACAATACTGGCGCTTGAGCCCGATATGATCATTTACTGGCAGCAAGGTAACTCTGCCGCAGATATCAACCAGCTTAAAAAATTTGGCATTCCGGTTTATGCTTCAAAAACTGGTGGCTTAGATGATATTGCCACCCAAATACAGCGGCTTGGAAAAATGCTAGGGACCGAGTCAACGGCCAAACCAGTTAGTGACAAATACCGTCAAGCCTTAGCGGCATTACGCGCTAAGTATAAGCACAATCCTAAACAAGGTTTATTCTATCAAGTCTGGCCAACCCCGTTAATGACGGTGGCGAACGATCCCTGGTTACAAGAACAATTTGAATTATGTGGCTTTAATAACGTGTTTAATGACAGTCCTGTACCCTATCCTGTTATCAATGTGGAACAAGTACTCGTGAAGCAGCCAGCAGTGATCGTGGCAGGCTCAGTGAATGACGCCGAGTTAGCACTATGGCAAACCTGGCAGAGCATTCCGGCAGTGAAAAACGGTAATGTATTTAGAGTTAATCCCGATGTATCACACCGTTTTTCTCCGCGTGTACTGCAAGGGATAACAACCCTCTGTGAGATCGCCTTACAAGCGCAACAGAATGTAAAAGCAAAACATTAAATATGCGCTTATTGCATTAAATAAGTGAGCAATTATTTATTATGATTAGTATAAATATTGCCATAATTCAGACAGCTAACTACCTTTAATAAAGGCTCCTTGTGACGTGTGAAATTTATGGCAATGATTTATGGCCTTATGGGTTAAGCTTTATCAACTTTATGCGATCTTATGGCGAAAACGCTATTATTTACTGATCCCAATTATTACAATGCCAGTCATTGGATACTTTGTTGGTCGCAGTATTCCTGAAAACTACCATTCACATACCAGCATACTATTGCAAGAAAGCACGCTATTAAATCCCTTTTTGGCAGAGCTATCACTGCCCTTCAATATCCAATCTCGATTTAAGGCAATCAATATTCTTGTTAAGCGCAAACAAGTATTACTCGAGGTGGCTCAACAAGTCGGTTTAATCACTGCCAATGACTCAGCTTGGCAACAGCAGCAAATTGTGAATAGAATAAAACGATCATTAAAGTTGTCATTGGCGGGGACTGAGCTGGTCAAAATTGAAATGGTATGGCCAGATCCGCAACAATTAAGCGTGATCTTAGACGTGGTCAGTGAACAATTCATTTTGCGCTTAACCAAACCCAACCAAGAACAGGCATTAAATAGCAAAGTCTTTCTTGCCGAGAAGCTCAATCAACAATATAAAATATTACGCCAAGCAGAGCAGGATCTTTTTGATTATAAACTAAAAAATGCCAGTATAATTCCTGAGTTATATGAAGCCAGAGAATCAGCGCTTATGGATATCAATAAGCGCCTAGAAAATAAAGCCCAGGAATTAGCATTAATTCAATCAAAATTCACGCTATTAACAAAAAAGTTAATTCTAACCAATCCTGCGGCACAGTTTATCGATAACAAAATTACCCAACTCGAAACATTAAAAATCCAGCAACTGGCGCATTACACCGAACAACACTCAGAAGTTAAAGCCACAAATCAACAAATTTCTCGCTTACAAGAGCAAAGACAGAGACTGCAATCTAGCATACACAATCAACAGTCCCTCGATTTACTGTTAAACCGTATAACACGACTTACACAACAAGCCTTAACAACGCAGGTAACGCCATTATTACTCGCTCAGCTCGATGGTTATGAACGCTATAGAAACAGCATTAAAAAAATAACATTAGAATTAAGTACACTGGAGACGCAGCGGCAATACTTCCAACAAAACCAAACCAAATATGCCCAAATTGAGCTAGAATTACAGCGATTAAAACGCGATCACGATGCAAAAAATACCCTTTATTTAGATTTATTAACTCGCCATGAAATGGTCTCAATTAGTAATGCACTTGGCGAATATGAATCAACGACTAATGTTAAGATCATTACGCGACCTTTTATTCCCGAACAAACTATTAATTTACCTATTATCAGTTATATTTTACTGGGGTTGTTACTGGGCATAATACAAGGAATAGCCATCAGTGTCGCACTGTCGACAACACAAGATACACTATGGGATGAAAGTAAGATTGCTCACGTAATGGGTCTAAAAATCATTGCACGGGTCCCCTTAATATCATCAGTATCGGGACGATAAATGATCTGTAATATTGTTTTACCTTTGCCCAGCGGATCTGCTGAAATAACAATGTGTGGTATTGCCATATACTCTGGACTATACCCCTCAAATGGCTGCTTATCTTGTACCAACACCACAAAATGACCAAACTTAATACGTTCATAATCAGGGTACAAAGATTGGTAAAAATCAAGAACCGAGGCGGCACTTGCGTCAACGCTATAACTTGCTAACGGTAAACTGGCGATACGATTAAGATGTAGTCCTTCAGGGATGAAATTTTGCAATTCAGCATCACGATAAATAGGGAGAAAATGATGCGGTAGCGGCACTTGACCACCTAACTTTTCCAGTTTGTTAAGCCAACTTGGTTCACCAACCACAATTTTATAATCATCACTGCTGACTACAGCTACCTTATCCACACTCGGCTCAACATCCTGTTGCAGTTCACTATCTAACTTATATAGATTTAATAATGCCGGTTGAAATTGCTGCTTGATAACATCAAGCATAATTGATTTGGGATCCTTAGCGATAATTGCATCCATCTCAATCGCAATGATCTTCACCGTCGTTGAATTCACAAATTGGCGATAATGCCCGAGATCATTACATTCGCGACAAAAATTAGTTAATAAATCTGCCGTAGTAATGGTAATAACATCGCGCTGCATATATTCAGGAAAGATAAGTAGAGAATCAAAACTTAGGCCGTTATCTGAAAATAACTCCAAATAATAGGGTTCAGTGTTATTAGTAATATCACTGCTATTGAGGCATAACTGATTATTAACGACGGGCTGGGATAAGATTTCGTCTAGGTAAATCGTTTTATTTTGTAAATAAGCTGATTCGAATTTTACCACGCTTGCACAATTATTGGCGTTCGCTAATGGCGGCAATAATATCGCAATTATGACGATTATTTTAATTAACTGCATTTGATATCCTTATCTAGCAATTATTTCGATGTAATCAAATTAGTGCAAAAACTCCGCCAGAGACTAGATTGATATACTTGTGAGGTCAGGCTTAATTTAACAGTAATTTACATGTATCGTAACGATCTATGTCACTAAGTTAACAATCATCAAAAATAAACCACAAAAAATGCGATATCAACAGTTGCATATTAAAAGTAATGCGCTATATTTAAATCAGAAACCGAAACAGCCGACCACTTTATTGGTCAAACAGATGTAACTACATCGTATTTGGACTTTCAATGCCGGCGTGCTTGGTTATCTCATTCTAACTTCGGGTTAGCGCTTTAGAACACCACTGCATTCAGAATTAAAAAAAAGCTCGCTATTAATAGTGAGCTTTTTTTTGTCTGTAAAACAGTAAGATAACTATCGTACTATACCAATTGCATTAAATAAGTGATCAATTATTTCGCCGGAAAAATTGACAATAACAAGACGTTAATTGCCGTAACTAGTTATTCTAATTGCAAAATTAACAACGCAGTTAGTGGCAGTTTTAACCAGAAAGAATGATCATCTATTTATTGTGATTGATATTAATGACTATTTACCATAGTCACCAATCGTGTCGACATATCATTAAGCTCATCACTCACTTGTAATAACTCACCAATACTTTTAGTCATAGCCTGAGCACTCAATTCATTACTCTTAGTCACAGATGTCACCTGTTCACTTGCAGACAGCACACCGCTAATATTTTTATCGGTATTAACAACATTACTGGTGACACAACTTATTTGGCTGCTCATATTGGTTACTGCATCAATAATTTCGGCAAATGTTTCGGCATTGGTCTCAACAGCTTCATAACCATTGTTCACATCGGATGAACTTTTGTCGATGAGTAACTTAATTTCATTGGCTGATTCAGTACTACGCTTGGAAAGATTACGCACCTCGTCTGCAACAACGGCAAACCCACGACCCAGTTCACCAGCTCTTGCCGCTTCAATCGCCGCGTTAAGCGCCAATAAATTAGTTTGATTGGCAATATCCGTGATCACCATAATGGCTTTTTCAATCGCATCATTACTGGCTTTAATATCCGACATTGAGGTAATCGTCGCAGTCATCGCAATAGAACTGTTATCGGCTTGCTCTTCAGCGCGTTGAGAGTCATTGCTTACCGCTTGAATAATATCGCTGGCTTGGCCAACTAACATAGCGGTATCTTGCAACAACTCATTGATATGACCGGTAGCAGAAACCTGCTCTCCAACCCCGTCATCGATGTCTTTAGCATATTGTGACATAACCGTTAAATGGCGAGTCAGATCTTTGGAGGTTTGCATCAACTGTGTAACCGTATCACCGACTTGATTAAAGAGTTGTTGTAACTCTTCACGGCTTTGCTCTGCAGCTTGTGATGACGATTCTGCAGCCAATAGCGCCACCTGATTACTAGCAATCGCTTTGTTACGTAAGCTGTTGTTGTAATGATTTGAGAACCAAATAGCGAGGGGCGGTAATAGCAGGGCTGAATAATGTTCGACTTTGGCATCTTTTGCCGATAATACCAATTGTGGTAATTCATAACCGCTATAGTCCATGATGATCATAGCAACATAAATCAGCAGCATCACCACAGACCAAAAAAATCCAGACCGCGCATTCATTAATAAGTAGGCAAATACCGTCATCGCCGCAATCCACATAATCGAATGTGAACTCGCACCGCCAGTCTGAAACATTAAATTAGTAAGATGGATCATGCCGCCAAGTTGCATCACATTGCCGGCAATAATCGGATTAACAGCCGCTTTAATTAACACTAAGCTACAGATAAAACCGATTAGCATAATCATAGAGCTATTCACTAATACTGTCACATCTAGATTATTCCACTTCAGCGCACTATAACCACCGACAATAATACCAACGAGTGCAAAGGTAATGATGCCGCGACCCTTAATTTTATCGTCGTCACTTTTCTGTTCGCCTAAGAGATACTGGTAAAAGTGATTTCCAAATGATGACATCTATAATCCTTTATTTTAATAAAATAGAATAAATTTTGTTATCGCAATCTAGCATGCTTCGAGTATTAACACTATATAACTAACACTAAAGTATTAACTCGAGTGGTACTTTAATTAAAACACATTGCTGCCGACAGTAATGCCTGGGTATAAGCTTGCTGCGGTTGGTTAAATACCGCTTCTGTTTCCCCCTCTTCAACAACTTTACCTTCTTTAAGCACTAAAATACGGTGACTTACCGCGCGAACAACACTTAAATCATGAGTAATAAAAATATAACTGAGTTGATGCTGCTGCTGTAACTGACACAACAAATCTAAGATCTGTTTTTGCACAGTACGATCTAGCGCTGATGTTGGCTCATCTAAAATAAGGATCTGAGGCTTTAATACTAACGCTCGCGCAATAGCAATACGCTGACGCTGCCCACCCGAAAACTGATGTGGGTAACGCTCTAAAGACTCTGCAGGCAAAGCAACATCAATCAGGGCTTGTTGGATAGCGATTTCGATTTCAGCATCACTGTGTTTACCTTGCACCTCTAAACCTTCACTGATAATTTGTCGTACTGACATGCGCGGACTGAGACTACCAAACGGATCTTGAAACACAATTTGTAACGACTGACGATAAGCGCGCATCGCGGTCAAATTTAGTCCTTGCAGGTTAGTACCGTTAAAATGAATATCGCCTTCACTTTCTATCAGTCTCAAAAGGCCGCGTACCAAGGTACTTTTACCAGAGCCACTTTCTCCGACAATACCGAGGGTCTCCCCCTGATGTAGTTGCAGCGATACGCCATCAACGGCTTTGACGTGATCATACGTGCGTTGCCAGAGCCCCTTCTTTAACGGAAACCATACCTTGAAATCGCTTACCTGTAATAATGGCTGTGTGCGTATCAAGGCTGGCATATCACGTTGTGGTTCCGCATCTAGCAGGGTTTTAGTATACGCATGCTGTGGTGCTGAAAAGATACGCTCAACAGCGCCTATTTCCACAATTTCACCCTGTTTCATCACAGCTACATCATCGGCCAAATGTTTAACGATATTAAGATCATGGGTGATCATTAATATCGCCATTCCCAACTTAGCCTGTAATGATTTTAACAATTCCAAAATTTGTAATTGCACAGTAACATCAAGCGCGGTTGTCGGTTCATCTGCAATCAATAAGTCCGGTTCATTGGCCAACGCCATGGCAATCATCACACGCTGACGTTGCCCGCCCGATAATTCATGCGGATAAGAGCCTAAGCGTTTTTTTGGTTCTGGTATCGCGACTAACTCTAACAACTCTAGACAACGGCGCTGCGCCGCTTTTTTATTTAAGCCCTGATGTAAAAACAGTATTTCAGAGATCTGTTTTTCAATGGTATGCAGTGGATTGAGTGAGGTCATCGGCTCTTGAAAGATCATGCTAGCGCTGTTACCACGTAACGCTTGCATCACCGAGTGGTCTTTCCCTATCACCTCGTTACCCATTAGCTTAATACTGCCTGCCGGATAGTGTGCAGCGGGAAAAGGCAGTAACTGTAAAATAGATAACGCCGTCACTGATTTACCAGAGCCACTTTCACCAACAAGCGCAAAGGTTTTGCCTTTTTCAATAGTAAAAGACACATGCTCAACAACCTGCTGCTGACCAAAACTAACCGATAAATCGTTTACCTCCAGTACCAGTTGTTTCGGCTCAGGGGGGGGGGCTGAGATAGAGGCTGATATAGATTTCGTTTTACTCATTACGCTCCCTTACGCGGATCAAACGCATCACGAGCCGCTTCACCAATAAAGACTAATAACACCAAGATCGTTGCCATCGACACAAACGCGGTAATACCTAACCAAGGTGCTTGCAGGTTATTTTTACCCTGCTTGATTAATTCACCTAATGACGGCGACCCGACTTCTAAACCAAAGCCGAGGAAATCCAACGAGGTTAATGTAGTTAGTGCACCAGTAAAAATAAATGGCATGAACGTCATCGTCGCCACCATCGCATTAGGCAAAATATGCTTAAACATAATAGCGCGGTGAGATTGACCCAAGGCTTTCGCTGCAATGACATACTCAAGATGACGGCCACGCAAGAACTCGGCGCGTACCACATCCACCAACGCCATCCAGCTAAATAACAACATAATCCCCAGCAACCACCAAAAATCAGGCTGGACTAAACTGGCTAAAATAATCAATAAAAACAGCATAGGTAAACCAGACCAAATCTCGATAAAACGCTGACCATAAAGATCAATACGACCGCCGAAATAACCTTGCGTCGCGCCGACAACAACACCAATTATCGAGCTAAATATGGTCAGGGTAATTGCAAACAATACCGAGATACGGAAACCATAAATAAGCCGCGCTAGGACATCACGACTCTGATCGTCAGTGCCTAATATATTGTGACTATCTGGCGCAGAAGGTGCAGGCACAGTTAAATTATAATTGAAGGTATCGTAACTAAATGGGATCAAGGGCCACCACATATCGCCCTGCTCTAAGATCAACTCTTGAATATATTCATCACGATAATCTGCCAGAATATCCAGCTCACCACCAAACTCCAATTCGTTATAATCATATAACACTGGTAAGTAATAACTATCGTTATAACGCACCACTAACGGCTTATCATTAGCAATGAACTCTGCGAATAAACTCAATAAAAATAATCCGCTAAACAGCCATAACGACCAATAACCGCGTTTATTATGCTTAAAGGTTTGCCAACGATTCAGGTTCATCGGATTTTGTTTGATCCGCTGCCACGTTGCTATCCAGCCCATTATGATTGCGCCTCAAAATTAATGCGTGGATCTATCAGCATATAAGTGACATCACTGATTAATTTAATCACTAGCCCCATCAAGGTAAAGATATACAAGGTGCCAAATACCACTGGATAATCACGATTGATAACCGACTCAAAACCTAATAAACCCAGCCCGTCTAACGAGAAAATAATTTCAATCATCAATGAACCAGTAAAGAAAATACTGATTAACGCAGCTGGCAATCCGGCAATCACTAATAACATCGCATTGCGAAATACATGGCCGTATAACACCTGATTTTCGCTAAGACCTTTGGCTCTTGCGGTGATCACATATTGTTTATTAATTTCATCTAAAAAGGTATTTTTAGTCAGCAAGGTTAACGTGGCAAAGCTACTGATCACAGAAGCTAATACAGGTAATGCCAGATGCCAGAAGTAATCTTTAATTTTACCGAAAGTGGATAACTCATCGAAATTAGCTGACGTTAAACCCCGTAATGGAAACCAATCAAAATAACTGCCCCCAGCGAAAAGAACGATCAGTAATAACGCAAACAGGAAGTTGGGAATAGCAAAACCGATAACAACCGCGCTTGAGCTCCAAACATCAAAAGAAGAACCGTGAGTAATGGCTTTTTTAATACCTAGCGGTATCGAAATAAGATACACCAAGATCGTCGTCCACAGTCCTAATGAAATCGATACAGGTAACTTATCTAATACCAGATCGATCACCGAACTATCGCGAAAAAAACTATCACCAAAATCGAATTGCAAATAACTTTTCAGCATCAAGCCATAACGTTCGTACAAAGGTTTATCAAAACCATATAACCGTTCTAACTCCTTAATATATTCAGGATCAACACCTTGTGCGCCACGATACTGCCCACTACTGCCATTATTTAAATTAACTTTCACTTCGCCCTGACTATTACCATCAACGCGACTGGTTGCAGTAGATTCAATGCCTTGTAATTTAGCCAGCGATTGTTCTACAGGGCCGCCTGGGGCCGCTTGAATAATGATAAAATTAAGCGTGATGATGCCTAACAAAGTGGGGATCATAAGCAAACAACGGCGCAGTATATAACTCCACATTCAGCTAGTTCCCTTTACTGCTAGTGCTGTCTTTTTGCCACCAGCTATCAATGGCTAGACCATACTTAGGTAACTGTGTCGGACGCTGTATTTGCTGCCAATATGCCACTCGGTAACTGCTAATGTGCCATTGTGGGATCACTAAATTTTTCCACAATAAAACCCGATCAAGCGCTTTCGTCGCAGTAATCAAACTGTCACGATCTACGGCATTAATCACCTTAGCGACCAACGCATCGACAACAGGGTCTTGTAAGCCAATACGGTTGAGCGTACCCGGCATATTGGCAAACTCACTGCCCCACATACTTAATTGTTCGTTACCTGGCGAGAGGCTTTGCGCTTGTATCAAGGTATAGATATCAAAATCAAAATTATTTAATCTGTTCAGATACTGTGACACATCCACAATACGGATCTCAGAGGCGACACCGATACGTTGTAAATTTTTACGAAATGGCTGAATAACACGTTCAAACGACGGGCTATAAACCAAGAACTCCAAACTTAATTGTTTACCGCTAGCATCCACCATTTTACCTGATTTTAACGTCCAGCCCGCTTGCTTCAACAAACTAATCGCTTGGCGTTGCTGCTTACGCACACGGCCATCGCCTTTGGTTTTATCGAGTGTATAAACTTGAGTGAACAGCTCTACAGGTAATTGTGCTTTAAAAGGCGTAAGCAGGGCTAGCTCGTCCCCTTCAGGAATACCCCTTGCTGCCAATTCTGAATTACTAAAGAAACTATCCGAGCGCTTATACGCACCATAAAATAACGTCCTATTGGTCCATTCAAAATCAAACATTAAGCCCAATGCTTTACGTACATTGGGATCTTTAAATTTGTCTTTACGTAAGTTAAACCAAAATGCCTGCATGCCTTGTGGATTTTGATGTTGGATCTCTTCTTTGATGATGTTACCGGAAGTAAATTGCTTACCTTGATAACCCGTCGCCCACTGCTTCGAAATATTTTCAGCTCTAAAGTCAATATCACCCGCTTTAAATGCTTCAAAAGCAATGCTGCCATCTTTGTAATAATCAAAAATAATATGTTTAAAATTATAACGACCACGGTTTACCGGTAAATCTTTTGCCCAATAGTTATCATTGCGCTGATAATCAATACTACGTCCGGCATCAAATGACTTGATGATATATGGCCCTGAGCCCAATGGCACATTCAATATTGCCTTAGCGAAGTCTTTACCTTGCCAATCTTTTTCTGAGAACACAGGTAGTTGTGCCAGTATCAAGGCTAATTCTTTATTTTTATTATCTTTAAAACTAAATTTAATGACTGATTTACTTTCTACTTCAACCTTAGTTACTTCTTTGTACTGCGCGCGTAACTGCGGTACGCCTTTTTCTATCAATACCTTAAAAGTAAACTCAACATCACTGGCGGTTAACTCACTACCATTAGAAAAGCGGGCGTTGGGGTTTAAGTGAAAACGGACCCAGCTGCGATCATCCGGCACTTCAATAAACTCAGCCACTAAGCCATATAATGTGAATGCTTCATCACCGCTTTGCTGCATTAAAGTATCAAACAAATAGCCTGTGCCATCAGCAGTCACACCTTTGACGATATAAGCATTAAAATTATCAAAACTGCCCATCGCGGCACGGCGTAAAGACCCCGAACGAGGCGCGTTTAAATTAACATAATCAAAATGGGTAAAATTTTTATCGTAGGCTGGTTCCCCATGCATCGCAATAGCATGGCGTAGTGGTTCACTTGCGTTCGACGTAGCGAAAACAGGTAAAGTGAATAGCAGTGAACAAAGAGATAATAATGCAGTACGAAGCAGTTTATTCATGGCTAGGTTCCTTTGGCCGATGAAGATAGTAATTTAATGAGTTACTAAAATAATAGCATTTAACTGTAATTTACAATGGTATAGATACTAAAGTGGCAAAAATGTTCATCTTATAGCAATATTTATTTCCTTCGGGTTATAACTATACCCAAACTAACCACATCATGAGTAACGCCCAACTATCCCTGTAGACGTTTGATGTAAAGTGCTAAGTGTTCTGCCGACAGAGGTTTACTGGCATAAAAACCTTGATAAAAACTACATTGTTGACGTTTTAAGAATTCCAACTGCTGACGGCTTTCAACCCCTTCAGCTGTCACATTAAAGCCCATGTGTTTTGCCATCGCCAATACCGCTTCAACAATCGCCATATCAGAGACGTTATGAGGAATATTCTGAATAAATGAACGATCAATTTTCAATTCATTGGCAGGCAGGCGTTTTAAGTAACTTAACGACGAATAGCCCACACCGAAATCATCCACAGCAAAACTGACACCGATATGTTTCAAGTCGGTCATTTTACGGATAGCGTCTTCGGCATGCTCAATAACCACAGACTCGGTGATCTCTAAGTTTAATTGCATTGGATCCATTCCCGTTTCATCCAATACCATCAATACCGAATCAACAAAGTTTTGATCATGAAATTGTCGGGTGCTGACGTTCACAGATAATTGCGGAACATCGATACCTTGAGACTGCCATTCCACAAATTGACGACACGCGGCTTGTAACACCCAAATACCAATATCAATTATTAGGTCAGTTTCTTCAGCAATGGGAATAAACTCTGCCGGTGAAATCAGTTGTTCAGCGCCTAAATGCCAACGCACTAAGGCTTCAACACCAATGATTTCGCCACTGTGCACCATATGTTGCGGTTGGTAATGCAAAAATAATTCATTCTTAGCAATCGCACTTTTAAGACAATTATAAATATGTAAGCGTTTATCCGCTTTACGCTGCATTTTGACATCAAAGAAATAAACTTTTTTACGGCCATTTGATTTAGCTTGATACATAGCCGTATCCGCTTGTTTTAATAAATCATCGGCATGTTGATCTTTGCTTGGGAACAAGGTGACACCGATACTCGCACCAATATACAAAGCTTGCCCTTTGTATAAATACGGCTGAGAAATACGCTCAATTAACTGCTCTGCCAGTAAATTCGCGTGTTGTTCGGCATGCATCGGGTTTTCCGATAAATCACCTAACAAAATGACAAATTCATCACCACCGAGGCGCGCAATAAAATCTTCTGGTCGTGGTATTTCTTTTAATCTTTCTGCGACCTCAACCAATATGCCGTCACCCACAGCATGTCCCAATGAATCATTGATGGCTTTAAAAAAATCCAGGTCAATAAATAATAACGCCCCTACCACCTGATTATTTTTGGCTAACTGGTACTGCGTTTCAATGGTTTGATTTAATAATCGTCGATTAGCAAGACCGGTTAACGAATCAAAAAATGCCAAACGATGAAACTCGTCTTGCGATTGACTCGCGGTGAGCATAGATAAACCATAGCGTAATTCATTATCCATCAAGCGGAAATTACGTTGTATTAGCGTGCCGATAGCACTACAAAAAGACAAGGTTATGCTCGAGGGAACATCACTCTCGATGAAACCATTAAAGTTAATCACACCAATACAGTCATTTTGATTAAATAATGGGATAGTTAAATTAAGCGTTTTTAACAAGTTGTCCTTTTCAATAACTTGAACAACTTCGCAGCGTGAATGCAAGTGCGATAATTCAGTCATATTAAAGACATGGTTGGGATTAACGCGGGTAAGGTATCGTGGTAATAACGGGATAAGCGCATCGAATGTGTCGGTAAACAACTGAATATTTACATCAACAAGGCTTAATGATGTTTTAGTTTCGTTGACTATATCATCGACAAAACCGACAAATTCATCACTGCCACACCAATCTATAACGGTTAATTGTAATAACACATGGTTTAGCTGTGCAGACTTGGCAACAAATTCGTCATGTGAGGTAGTGATATTACATTTATCAGACATATTATAGGATTCAGTAATCATTTGATTTTATCAACGAAGGTCTCTGCA
>Ga0209292_1003356_pt1 | contig 17688 bp, 14 predicted proteins | sample GOMGulsemesocosm_2_FD_184634 | JGI IMG/M metagenome (GOLD analysis project Ga0209292, IMG submission 184634) | Methane-oxidizing microbial communities from mesocosms in the Gulf of Mexico - GOM9C Gulf of Mexico (SPAdes) (version 2) | ecosystem: Environmental > Aquatic > Marine > Cold seeps... | reverse complement strand
GCTTTAGTTCGTTCTTCATACAAGGCCCATAAACATATTTTATAATCCTTGGCTAAAAAAACAGCAATAGCTATAAACGGTTTTGGTAGAATTGGAAGAAGTCTTTTCAGGCTACTTATCAATAATCCTACTATTGATGTGGTTGCTATAAATGACACTGCTGATGCGGAAACCTTAGCGCATTTACTAAAATATGACAGTATTCATGGTGTTAGTAATGCATCTATTTCTACAAAAGGAAACAATATAGTTGTTAATAATAGTACTATTCCTTTAACCAATAGCGCTACTATTGAGAATATAGATTGGAGCCCATATAATGTAGATATTGTAATTGAAGCTACCGGTAAATATAAAACCAGTCCGCTACTAAAACATCATTTAAATAATGGTGCTAAAAAAGTGATTTTATCAGTCCCACCACAATCTGATGACATAAAAATGATTGTTATAGGTGTAAATGAATCCATTTTGGACGGAACTGAAACTATTATTTCTAATGCTTCATGCACCACCAATAACGCAGCACCGATGATCAAAGTCATTGATGAGCTTTGCGGAATTGAACAAGCTTACATAACCACAATACACTCCTTTACAACGGACCAAAGTCTTCATGACCAACCACATAGGGACTTACGTAGAGCAAGGGCTGCTACACAATCTATAATACCAACAACTACAGGGGCTGCAAAAGCACTAACTCGAATATTCCCAAAATTATCAAATACTATTGGAGGATGCGGTATTCGCGTACCCGTACCAGATGGCTCATTAACGGACCTTACATTTAATGTTAAAAAAGAAACCAGTATTGAAGCTATAAACAACGCTTTTAAAAAAGCTGCTCAAAATAACCTTAAAGGCATACTTGATTATACTGAGGATCCAATCGTTTCTGTAGACATTATAAACAACCCACATTCTTGTACTTTTGATGCTCAACTAACATCTGTAATTGGAAAAATGGTAAAAATTGTTGGCTGGTATGATAATGAAATAGGCTATAGTAACCGGTTAATCGATTTGATAAAGCTTATAAATAAATAATTTTTTCCAAAGAAAACACAACAAAAAACTATTTTGGTAGGATTAAACCAAATAGTGTATCTTTATTTCCTATGAAGCGCCCATTATAAACACCTTCTCAATATTGGAAGGAAATTATAATAAGCAACTCCGTATGACCTATTAAAAAATAGATACAACTCATGAAGCAACTCATATTTTACATTCTCTTATTTTCTTTTATATCATTAAACGCACAAAGTAAAAGTGATATTGAAGATCAAATTTATACGCACCTAATAAACGCTAGAGATTTAAAAGGAAAACTTGATTATAGTGAAGCACTAAAACATTGTGACGAAGCACTAGCGCTGTCAATCAAAATTGACGATAAAGAAAATAAAGCTATTACTTATAGAGTTATGGGTAATATTTTAATGCTCGATAATCAACTAGATTTAGCCATTGAAAAACTTAATATAGCCTCTAGAATTCAAGATAGTAACGACTACAAAGAAGAGCTTGCTAAAACACGAAATGCACAAGGATTGGTACATACTGAGTTAGGAAATTACGTACAAGCTCTAAACTATTTTGATGCTGGATTAAGAATATACCAATCCTTGTCACTATTTAGTAGTAGAACTAAAATATTAAAAAACAAAGGTAAACTATACTTAAGAAAGGAAGACTTTAAAACAGCAAATACCACTTTTGATCAAGCATTCAAAGCTGCTAAAAGGTTTGAAAAGGAATATGATAAAGCAGAAATATTATTATTCAAATCTCAGGCTTTAAACGGATTACAACAAAGAAGAGAGGCTATAATCACTTGCTTACAAGCTATTGATATTAGTTCAGCTATCAAACATGGATGGCTAATTACAGAAGGGTACAAAACACTTAGTAATATACATGAAGCAAACGGCAACCCTACCAAAGCAATTGAATTACTTAAAACTCACAACAAACTTCTTGACAGCATAAATAGTATCGATCAATTACGTTTAAACTCTGAAGAACGTGCTAAATTAAATTTTGCAGAAAGAGATGAGATTATCGAACAACAAGAATTAATCATTCAACAAAACGAAGAAAAAATTGAAAGCCAAAGAATACTAACTTTTTTAGGCTTAGCTTTTTTAATACTATTCTTCTCTTTTATAATTTTTCTTTTCAACAATAATCAAAAAAGAAAAAAAGCGAATTTATTACTTCAAAGTACCAATTACCAACTTATCATCGCTAAAGACGAAGCCGAAAAAGCCACAAAAGCAAAAGCTAATTTTCTATCAACCATTACACATGAACTTAGGACTCCTCTGTACACCGTAACTGGATTAACTGATTTATTATTGGATGAAGACCCTACAGAGTCACAAAAGGGATACTTAAAATCGTTACGTTTTTCTGGAGATTACCTATTAAATTTTATTAATGACATTCTTGATGTAAATAAAATTGAGGCTAACAAAGTAGAGTTAGAAAAAATTCCTTTCGATTTAAAAAAGTTAACCGAAGAAGTTTTATTCACTCAAAATAAAGCTGCAAAAGACAACAATACTAAATTGCATTTGAACTTTGACGAAAATGTACCAGAATACCTCCTAGGTGATTCCTTACGAATTTCGCAAGTACTGATTAACTTAGTGAGTAACGCAATTAAATTTACTAAAAAAGGTGATGTCAATCTTAATATCAAAAAGGCATCCTCTTCTAACAACACCATTGATTTACACATTGAAGTAGAAGATAATGGAATTGGAATTTCATATGACAAGCAAGAAGAAATATTTGAAAGCTTTTCACAAGGATCGGTTCAAATAAACAGAAAATACGGAGGTACTGGCTTAGGACTTACTATTGTAAAAAACTTAGTAGAACTCATGGGAAGTAAAATACAGTTAAAAAGTGAACCAAATGTTGGTACCACATTTTTCTTTGAAATTACTTTTGATCTTGCAAAAAGAGAAAGTCTTGAAATACAAGAAAGCTCAGTAATTGTCCCAGCTAATCTTCTATCTGTCCTTAAAGACAAGAATATTTTACTGGTAGATGATGTAAAAATAAACCAATTAATCACTCAGAAAACACTTACTAAAAAAGAAATTAATTGTGTGACTGCAGATAATGGAGAGGATGCTGTTTCAAAAGCTAAAGAACAACAGTTTGATTTAATATTAATGGATATTCACATGCCCGGAATTGGCGGGATTGAAGCAACAAAAAGGATTAGATTATTTGATTCTTCAACTCCGATAATAGCCCTTACTGCCATTACAATAGAAAAAGAAGATTTAATACAATTTAACGCCGCAGGGTTTAATGACATACTATCAAAGCCTTTTAAAGCCGATACGTTCTTTAATAAAATATACATACAATTGACAAAATAAAGTTGGCACGCTTATTGCCTTAAAATAAGTGAGTTAGTTTTTCAGAATTTTCAAAAAAATTCTAAATTGGTTAGTTTTTTAAGAGGTCTTTATGGGCCTCTTAATTTATTCCCGCAAGCTAGTTTAATACACAAAGGCTTTCCTCGCAAGTAAAATAACAGTGGAAATTGACATATTGATTTGAACTTGACAGTATTAAATTTATTCTTTCAAGCTTATGAATGATTTAATTTTTTCATCAAAGGCATCACTGTCATTTAAAAACTCAGTAACTATAGGCAAGTAGTATACATTTATAAGCGAACCTTTTAAACGCATATAATCTTTTTCCGTAGTTAGTATAAATTGTTTTTCTGACAGCTGTTTTAATTCTTTTTCAGAAAAGTTATGATGATCTTTATAAGCGATATGCTCAAAATCAAGATTTAAACTATTCAAATGATTTATTAAAGGTGTCGGGTTTGCAATTCCAGTTACTAAGGTAAATGCTTTGCTTTTTAATGATTCTAATGCAATTTTCTTATCAAAACCGAACACATTTTCAGAGTATGATATGCTTGTAAAAAACACTCTTTGCTCTTTTGTTGGGGCAATTTTTTTTATAACTTCATTTTGTTTTTGAACTGTTAAATCCTTTGGACACTTTGTAACAACAATTACATGTGCTCGATTTGCACCACGTTTTGATTCTCTTAAATCACCTCCAGGAATCAATAAATCATCTGTATATAGCTCATCGAATTTTGTAAGTAGTACATAAAATCCTGCTGTTACTTTCCTGTGCTGAAAAGCATCATCTAATAAAATTACATTTGGGGTTACTAATTGAAGTAATTGTGATATCCCATTTTGCCTATCCCCATCAACCGCAACACTAATGTCAGAAAATTTTTCATGAAACTGCATTGGTTCATCCCCTAAGTCATCAGCAGTTGAATGTTCGTTTGCTAAAACAAAACCCTCTGACTTTCTTCTGTAGCCCCTACTTAATGTTGCTAAACGATATTCTTCTTTTAATAATCGAATTAAATACTCAATCATTGGTGACTTTCCCGTCCCTCCAACACTTAAATTACCTACGACAAGTATTGGTAAATCATAGGCTTTACTTTTAAAAATTCCTTTATCAAAAAAGAAATTTCTAATCGTTGTTACCAAGTCATAAATAATTGAAAATGGAAATAGTATTTTTCTAAGATTCCTCACTTCACGAAAGTAAACTATCTAAGCTGTACTTGCAAATGATAAATATGTATCTTTGAATTTGAATTGTTTAATCTTTCAACCTATACTACTATGCAAATTAAAGATGTTATTCAACATATGGAAGATTTAGCTCCCTTGGCCTATGCTGAGAGCTACGACAATGTTGGATTACTTGTTGGAAACAAAAACACTTCGCTTACAGGAATATTAATCACTCATGACACACTTGAAGAAGTAGTAGATGAAGCTATTGAAAAAAACTGTAATTTAATTGTGAGTTTTCATCCAATTATATTTTCTGGAATCAAAAAATTTAATGAACAAGATTATGTAAATTGTGCCATTGTTAAAGCTATCAAAAATGATATTGCAATATATGCAACACACACTGCCTTAGATAATGTTCAGAATGGGGTTAACAGCACAATTTGCAATCAGCTAAACTTAATTAACAGGAAAATACTTATTCCCAAAACAGCATTTATTTATAAGCTTACTACCTACGTTCCAATTAACGATGTTGATAAAGTTCGTAATGCATTATTTAAGGCTGGCGCAGGAAATATTGGAAACTACCATAAGTGCAGTTTTAATATTTCAGGAGAAGGAACTTTTGAAGGAAATGAAAATTCTAATCCACAAATAGGCGAGCAAGGAGAATTTCGTACAGAAAACGAAATGCAAATAAACGTTACTTTTGAAAAACATTTGGAATCTAAAATATTAAAAGCGCTCTTTACAAATCATCCGTATGAAGAAGTTGCTTATGAGATTAATGAGCTTACAAATTCAAATCAAAATATAGGACTAGGAATGATTGGTGAATTAGCAACCCCGATGAAAGAAAAAGCCTTCCTAGAATTCTTAAAAACAAAAATGAACACTTCTTGTGTTAGGCATTCAAATAATTTAGGGAAAAAGATTCATAAAGTGGCCGTTTTAGGTGGCTCAGGAAGTAGCGCGATTAAAAACGCAAAAAACTTAGGAGCAGACGCTTATATAACTGCCGATTTAAAATACCACGACTTTTATCAAGCAGAAAATAGCATCTTATTATGCGACATAGGTCATTATGAAAGTGAACAATACACAAAATCACTTTTATATGAGTTTCTTAGTAAAAAAATGCCTAATTTTGCAATCGTTTTATCAGGTATTAATACTAATCCAGTCAATTATTTTTAAGATATGGCAAAGAAAAAAGAAATTTCAGTAGAAGAAAAGTTAAGAGCACTATATAACTTGCAATTAATCGATTCTCGTATTGATGAAATCAGAAATGTACGAGGAGAACTTCCTTTAGAAGTGGAAGATTTAGAAGACGAAGTAGCTGGATTAAGCTTAAGAGTTGATAACTTCAATACTGATATAGAAGCACTTAAAGATAGTATCAAAGCTAAATTGAACGGTATTGAAGAATCTAAAGTATTGATTAAAAAATATACCAAGCAACAAGATAATGTTCGTAATAACAGAGAATACAGTTCTTTGGCTAAAGAGACTGAATTTCAAGAATTAGAAATTGAATTAGCAGAAAAGAACATCAAAGAATTTAAAGCACAAATAGAGCACAAAAGTGATGTGATCGGTAAAGCTCAAGAGCGTTTAACCGACAAACAAACTCATTTGACTCATAAAAAAGATGCTTTAAACGAAATTCTTGCTGAAACTGAAAAAGAAGAAGAAGCGTTATTAGAAAAATCTGCTAAATATCAAAAGCAAATTGAAGAGCGTTTAATGATTGCATACAACCGAATTAGAACTAATGTAAAAAATGGTTTAGCAATTGTTGCTATTGAACGTGGTGCAGCAGGAGGATCTTTCTTCACAATACCACCTCAAGTTCAAGTAGAAATTGCTGGTCGTAAAAAAGTAATTACTGACGAGCATTCAGGTAGAATTTTAGTTGATGCTGAATTAGCCGCTGAACAAAAAACAAAAATGGAAAAAATGTTTGCTAAATTATAAGCAGCCATTCTTTAATATAAATTAAAGCTATCTTTAAACGGATGGCTTTTTTTGTACCTTTAAGCTTCTTAAAATAAGACAAACCAAAAAATGGGAGAAATTCAATTAACAAGAATCAATAAATTTTTAAGCGAAGCAGGATATTGCTCCCGTAGAGCAGCTGATAAATTGATTGACCAAGGTAGAGTAACCATAAATGGCGTAGTACCCGAAATGGGAACCAAAATAGCGCCTACTGATGAAGTTAGAGTTGATGGTAAGTTAATATCAGAATCAAAAGAGAAACCTGTTTATTTAGCCTTCAATAAACCCGTTGGGATTGTATGCACTACCGATACTAGAGTTGAAAAAGATAATATTGTAGATTACATCAATTACCCAACTCGTATTTTCCCAATAGGTAGATTAGACAAACCAAGTGAAGGATTAATATTCTTAACTAATGATGGTGACATTGTCAATAAAATATTGCGCGCGAGAAATAATCACGAGAAAGAATATTTGGTAACTGTTGACAAACAAATCACACAAGATTTCCTTAAAAAAATGAGTAGCGGTATTCCTATATTAGATACCGTAACTCGTAATTGTAAAGTAGAACCCGTAAGTAAGTTAACTTTTAAAATAACACTAACTCAAGGACTCAACAGGCAAATTAGACGCATGTGTGAATATTTAGAATACGAAGTAATCAAATTAAAACGTGTGCGTATTATGAATATATCATTAGATGTTCCTGTAGGACAATGGCGTGACATTACAACCGATGAATTGAAAGAGTTAATAGCACTTACTGACGATTCTAGTAAAACATATTAATAAACTAAAAAGCCAAAATCATGTTGATTTTGGCTTTTAAAACTTTATACTTTCCTTAGCTTATTAATTAGCTTTATGACGTTCTCTTGCTAGTAATGTATTCTTTAATAGCATTGCTATAGTCATTGGCCCAACCCCTCCTGGAACAGGCGTAATATAGCTTGCTTTTTCACTCACACTTTTGAAATCAACATCACCCGCTAAGCGAAATCCACTTTTTTTAGTAGCGTCTGGCAAACGAGTAATTCCAACATCTATTACCACTACACCGTCTTTTACCATATCACCTTTTAAAAACTCTGAAATACCAATAGCTACAATAATAATATCCGCTTTTTTGGTAAAACTAGCTAAATCTTTGGTTCTACTATGCACTAAAGTAACCGTAGCATCTCCAGCTTTTCGCTTTTGACTCATTAAAATACTCATTGGGCGACCTACAATATGACTACGCCCCATGACAACAACGTTTTTACCTGAAGTTTCAATGTTATAACGCTCTAATAACTCTAAGATACCATATGGTGTAGCAGGTAAGAAACAAGGTAAATCCAACGCCATTCTACCTACATTTGTAGGATGAAATCCATCAACATCCTTATCAGGATTGATTGCCTTCAATACTTTTTGTTCATCAATATGCTCCGGTAATGGTAATTGAACAATAAATCCATCAACATCTGAATCTTGATTTAACTTTTCAATTTGTTGTAACAATACTTCTTCAGTAGTTTCTGCTGGCAAATCAATTAATGTTGAAACAAAACCTATTTGCTCACAAGCTTTTACTTTTGCCCCAACATAAGTCATACTTGCCCCATCAGTACCAACCAATATTGCCGCTAAATGAGGTGCTTTCCCTCCATTGGCCTTCATTTTTGTTACTTCAACAGCAATCTCGCCTTTAATATCATTACTTGTTTTTTTACCGTCCAGTAAAACCATTCTTTTCAAAGTTTTTAGCTATAGTGTTGTACTTATATAACTATTGTTAATTGTGTTGTTTTAATATCATAAAAAAACGCCACCATTTCTGATAGCGTATATTTTTTATTGCATTCCTTTCATCATTTGCATCATCTTCTTTCCGCCGCCACCTTGCATCATTTTCATCATCTTACTCATTTGATTAAACTGCTTTAGTAGTTGGTTAACTTCTTGTACTGATCTTCCTGCTCCTTTAGCAATCCGCTTTTTTCTATTCGCATTAATCACCGCTGGTTTTTGACGTTCTCCAGGAGTCATTGAATATATAATAGCCTCAATATATTTAAAAGCATCATCATCAATATCCATTCCTTTCATGGCTTTAGAGGCACCAGGAATCATCCCCATCAAATCCTTCATATTACCCATTTTCTTAACCTGCTGAATTTGCTTTAAGAAATCATCAAATCCGAATTGGTTTTTAGCAATCTTCTTTTGAAGTTTCCTTGCTTCTTCCTCATCAAATTGTTCTTGCGCTCTTTCAACTAAAGATACAACATCTCCCATCCCAAGGATACGATCTGCCATACGAGAAGGATGGAACACATCAATAGCTTCCATTTTTTCTCCAGTACCAATAAACTTAATTGGCTTGTTTACAACTGACTTAATTGAAATAGCAGCTCCACCACGAGTATCTCCATCTAACTTTGTTAAAATAACTCCGTCAAAATTTAATAGATCGTTAAAGGCTTTTGCTGTATTCACAGCATCTTGCCCCGTCATTGCATCAACAACAAATAAGGTTTCCTGAGGCGCTACAGCTTTGTGTACATTAGAGATTTCATTCATCATCTCCTCATCCACTGCTAAACGACCTGCCGTATCAATAATAACTACATTATGACCATTAGCTTTTGCATGAGCAACACCAGCTTTTGCAATTGCAACAGCATCAGTATTTCCTCTATCAGAATAAACATCAACTTTTATCTGTTCTCCAACAATATGTAATTGATCTATTGCGGCTGGACGATATATATCACAAGCAACCAATAAAGGTTTCTTGGTTTTTTTGCTCTTAAGATAATTTGCTAATTTCCCTGAAAAAGTAGTTTTACCAGAACCTTGTAACCCCGACATTAAAATTACAGTAGGCGCTCCAGACATATTAATACCTTCGGTATCACCACCCATTAATTCAGTTAATTCGTCTTTAACGATTTTAACCATTAATTGGCTTGGTTGCAATGATGTTAATACATCAGCTCCTAAGGCTTTTTCCTTTACTCGTGCAGTAAAATCCTTTGCTATTTTAAAGTTTACATCGGCATCCAATAAAGCTCTACGAACCTCCTTTAACGTTTCCGCTACATTTACTTCAGTAATTTTCCCATGCCCTTTTAAAACATGAAGCGCTTTATCTAACTTATCACTTAAATTATCAAACATATTTTTATTCCTTATTTGAGAGTCGCAAAATTACACAAAATGAAGGGAGTAACAAAAGTTATTATATAAGAATAGCGCTTGCTTTTACAATAAAAAACGTATTTTTAATACTCACCTACAATCATTATTGCAACAAATGTTAAAAAAAGCACTAGCATATCTCTTTTTTACATTGTTTTTCACTCAAGTAAGCGGGCAAAATCCTAAAAAATTTGACAGCAAATATGTCGATATCGTTACAAAAAACAACTTAGTATATGCACTTTCAAAAACAAACAAATTAGTGGTTTGGGATATGAAAAATGGTGACTTATCATATATTAAAAAAGAAGTTTCTTGTATATCTTCAAACAACAAAAACGAGGTATACTGTGTAAGCTTAGACGGTGAAATATTAAAAGAAATAAAACCAAATCAATGGAGAAAAGTAGGTGCGTTTACAGGAACACCATACGCAATAGTCCCTACCTCCTTAAATAAAATAGCATCCATATCAAGTAGAGGAATAAAATATTATAACAAATATTATATGCCAACCGAAAAAAACAGAATAGGAAATGGTATGTATAGTTTTAAAAACAACAAACTTAGAAAGCCTCAATTAACCTATATTGATAAAAAAGATAGAATATGGATTAGTTATGATTTTGGAAAATTTTCTGAGGTCTTTATTTTTGACACTAAAAAACATGCTTTTATAAAGCACAAATCCCTTTCTATTCTTGATGAAAAAAAAACTTTTAACAGCAAGGAAGACTATTTAAAAGATTATCAGAAAAAGCAATTCAAAAAATATCCTTATCATGTAAAAAAGTTAGGAAAAGAGTACTGTTATAAATTCCCTACTGAACTTCCTTTGCTTTATGGTATTAAATCAATCACCCAAGACAAACTGAGCAATTATATTTTTAGTGAAGGTCTCGGATATTCTCACAAGAAAAATGGGATGTTTGAATACCAAATTACTTCTGAAAAGAAGTTTTATACAATCGTGGAGCACACTGAAAATTCATTTAAAAAACAAAATGAAATTATTGGACCCATGAGCTATAATCGCTATAATGAAACATTGTATTATTATTCAAACTATGGCTTTTTTAAACTCCATAAGGAAGAATCTAAATTCACAAATGAACTTGTTGTTGACCCTAACGTTTTGCTATACACCAAAAAAATACCGCATAACTACGGGAGCGTCATGAATGTAAAAAAGATGCTATTTATAGACGAAACTCGCTTTGTGTTTTTAACTAAACAATATGGCTTTGGTTATTATGATGGAGAGAACATAAACTTATTTAACTAATTTTTTTATAACATCAAAATTTATTAACACCTCGCCTTTGTGCAGATTCTCATTTCTCTTCACTATTATATACCCTCTCTTTTCAAAGAATGGTAATGCCGTAATACTAACGTCTGACCTTAGTTTCAAAACGGAACTTTGTAGCGCTATATTTTCTATATAATCGATCAACTGAGAAGCTATTCCTTTTCCCATATGTAAATGACTTACATACAAATGATCTATATAGTAATTTTGCCGCAATGATGTAAACCCCAAAAGAGTTTCATTATCCGTCGCAACGATAAATAACTGCTCCGAAAACTTTTTCTCCCAACGCTCAATATTACCCACTCCAGAAGACCACACCTTTATTTGTTCCGGTGTATAATCCTTTACATTTACTTTGGTAATGGTATCAAAAAACAATTGCCTGATTTGCGATAAATCAGACAATTGTGCTTTTCTTATTTTTATTTTCAAATCCATTACATTCTCTCTGGCACCGTAATCCCCAATAATCCAAATGCAGATTTTATAACATTCCCTACCAAGCTTGACAATTGCACTCTTAATATTTTTTCATCTTCAGTATCTGCACCGAAAATGGATACATTTTGAAAGAATGAATTGTACGCCTTCACTAAATCATAGGTGTAATTTGCTATCAAAGCTGGACTTTGATTTGTAGCCGCTTGCTGTATAACCTCTGGATATAACTCTAATTGTTTAATCAATTCTTTCTCTTTTTCATGCAATGGTATTGTTACATTTTTAGAGTAATCAATTTCAGCTTTTCTTAATATAGCTTGAATTCTTGCATAGGTGTATTGTATAAACGGACCTGTATTCCCTTGAAAATCTACAGATTCTTTAGGATCGAACAAAATACGCTTTTTAGGATCTATTTTTAAAATAAAATATTTTAAAGCTCCCATACCTATTGTATTATATACTTCTTCTTTTTGAGCATCCGTATAACCATCTAATTTCCCTAAGTCTTCAGAAATTTCTCTTGAGGTAGTTACCATCTCAGTCATTAACTCATCAGCATCTACAACTGTCCCTTCTCTACTCTTCATTTTTCCTGAAGGCAAATCAACCATACCGTAACTTAAATGGTGTAAGTTTTCCGCCCAAGCATATCCTAATTTCTTCAAAATTAAAAACAATACTTTAAAATGGTAATCTTGCTCATTACCTACTGTATAAATCATTCCTCCAATATCCGGATTATCTTTTATACGTTGTATTGCAGTTCCGATATCCTGAGTCATATATACTGCAGTCCCATCTGAACGCAATACAATTTTTTCATCCAATCCGTCTTCAGTTAAATCACACCAAACAGAACCATCTTCTTTTTTAAAGAATACTCCGTTTTCCAGTCCCTCAACAATATTATCTTTCCCTAATAAATAGGTATTACTTTCGTAATAATAGGAATCAAAATCTACTCCAATGTTTTTGTACGTTATTTCAAAACCATCGTATACCCATTGATTCATTTTACTCCAAAGCGCAACTACTTTTTCATCTCCAGCTTCCCATTTACGAAGCATATCTTGCGCTTCTAAAATTAATGGTGCTTGTTTTTTAGCTTCTTCTTCTGTTTTCCCTTCAGAAACTAAAGCTGCTATCTCCTTTTTATATTCTTGATCAAATTTAACATAGTAATTACCTACAAGCTTATCTCCTTTTAAACCAGTTGACTCTGGAGTCTCTCCATTACCAAAACGAGCCCAAGCCAACATACTTTTACAAATATGTATTCCTCGGTCGTTAATTACTTGTGTTTTATATACCTTTTTCCCTGACGCTTTAATAATTTCAGAAACAGAATACCCAAGTAACACATTTCTAACGTGTCCTAAATGCAATGGCTTATTTGTGTTTGGAGATGAATACTCCACCATAACAGCATCGTTATCTACCGTAGGTGCAACAAAACCGTATTTTTTCTCATTTTTTATTCCTTGAAAAAAATCAAGGTAATGAGCATCAGAAATAACAAGGTTCAAAAACCCTTTAACGACATTAAAAGCATCCACTTCGGTAACATTATCTACTAAATACTGCCCTAAATTTTCACCAATCTGTACCGGGTTCCCTTTAACAATCCTCAGCATAGGAAAAACCACTACGGTAATATCTCCTGCAAACTCTTTACGAGTAGCTTGAAATTCTACTGTTGGTAACTCTGATTTGTAAATTGCTACAAATGCCTCCTTAACTTTTAATGCTAATGTTTCTTGAATTGTCATTATCTTAATTTTATAAGTTGCAAAGATAACCTAAGCCTGAAATAAATTATATTTTCTTAAAAGAATTATTCATTTTAATAGTACCTACCTATTTAACTAATTCAAAAACTTGGAAGATAAAAAACGAGAAGCTACTTCACCACTAATTACAATCTATTGACAACTAAAACACGTCTTTAATCGATGTTTTTGACCATTTGTAGAATATTCCCGTTCATGTAAAAAAAATAACATTTAAATAAAGTTTAATTCATTAAAAATCCTTTTTTTTGCCAAAATTTTTAAATCAATGGAATTATTTTTATACATATTTGGAGCTTTATTCTCTGTAATGAACCCATTAGGAACCGTCCCTATATTTGTTAGTTTAACTGAAGGTGACACACAAAAAGAAGTCAATAAAACATCGCTACTTACAAGTGTTAATGTTTTTGTCATTTTAGTAATTTCATTTTTCTTAGGGAAATATGTCTTAGCTTTTTTCGGAATTAGCTTAAGTGCTCTAAAGATTGCAGGAGGACTGGTAATAGCTTCTTCTGGTTTCGCCTTATTAAAAGGGGAGTTTAGTAAAAACCGAGGGATGAGCAAAAAACACAAGGAAGCTGCTCATGAAAGAGAACGCATTTCCCTTACTCCATTAGCTATACCAATGATGGCTGGACCAGGGTCTATTTCGCTACTTATTGGTTTAAACGAAGAATTCAATAGTACATGCCAAATTACAACAACAATATTAGCAGTATTAGTTGTGTGCTTAATCTGCTACATCATGATGAGAGGATCACAACACATTATTAGAGTACTTGGACCTAACGGAATTAATTCTATCTCAAGGATAATTGGATTTATAGTTATTGCATTAGGTATTGAATACTTATGGGCTGGTATTTATTCTTTGATCAAAACTATTATGTAAACCACTCTTTTTTGAAAAATAAAAAAACCTGAAGATTACATCTTCAGGTTTTTTTATTTTAACCTCTTTTAGTCTATATAAATATAACAATAGCCGCTGGCGGCCTAAAACACTTCTGCTAACATACATCTTGCACTTCCACCACCTAAAGTTTCAATTGTTTTTAAGTCAGCTACTAAAATTGTAGCATGTTTCTCTAACTTAAACAACTGCTCCGTGGTTAAGATTTCGTTTGCCTGTTTACTCATCACCAATACAGCTCCTGACTCCCCCTGAAGCTCTAACATGTTTCCTGCAAAAGAATGCATTTGAACTTCAGTTATAGCAACAACTTCTTTACCAGATTTCTTTAAATGCTGTACTACATTTTTCTTTTCTTTTTTATCATCAATAGCATCCAAGCAAATAACAGCAAAATCAGAACCTACACACAACATTACATTGGTATGATAAATAGGTTTTCTTTTACCATCAACGGTTTGGTTTGCTTTAAAAAACACTGGGTCGTAATCAAAATCTTCACAGAACTCAATAAACAACTCTTCATCTGATCTTGACGATTCAGCACAATAAGCTATTTTATGAACTCTATCTAAAATAACACTTCCTGTTCCTTCTAAATAGATTTCATCTTCCTCTGCAGAAGTATAATCAACAACATCGTTTATCTCAACACCAGTTTGAGATTCTACAAACGCGATTACATCCTCTCTTCTTTCTTTTCTTCTATTTGCTGCTTCCATTGGATATACAGCTACTATTCCATCTTCATGAAAAGATATCCAGTTATTAGGAAAAATTGAATCTGGCGTTTGTGGATTCATGGTATCTTTTATAACCAAAACTTTTACACCAGCTTTTGTTAATTGCTCAACAAAAGAATCAAACTCTGCTAATGCTTTTTCTTGAATCACTTTAGGCGACAACACCATTGATTGTTGAAAATGATTTGATTTTGCGGTTTGTTCATTTTTAGCAAATGACACCGGACGAACCATTAAAACGGTATTTGTGGATTGTTTACTCAATTTACAAGTGTGCTTTTATTGTTTTAGAAACTGCATCCAATACTTCAAAAGCAGTTTCAGCCATCTTATTTCCTTTAAAATCTAATAACGGATTCACTTCTACAAATTCTACTGAAGCTACTTTTTTAGAAGCAATTAATTGATTTATAATAGCTACTATTTCATGTTGATCAAATCCTTTTGGAACAGGAGTTCCAGTTCCGTAAGAAATTAAATCACAATCCATACTATCAACATCAAAAGAAATGTAAATCATATCACACTCAGCTAATGTCGCTAATGCTTCACTTACACATATTTCCAAACCTCTATAGCGCACTTCGTGCACCATATAGTTTTTTATTCCTAATTCTTCTATTTGTTTATCTTCTGGTTCTTCAGTATCTCGTACCCCAAAATACACAACATCACTAGCTATTACTTTAGCTCCATCACAACCTATGTTTTTCATAGCGTTCCAATACTTTTCAGTATTAGGAGAAATATCATTTACCTTACAAGCAGTATTATCTTCTGATAAAGCTGCTGCAAGAGGCATACCATGAATATTTCCAGATGGCGATGTATATGGTGAATGAATATCAGCATGGGCATCTATCCAAACTACACCAACACGCTTATCCGGATTAGCTGCCTTCAATCCAGAAATCGTACCTAAGGCCGAAGAATGATCACCAGACAATACTAATGGGAAATTGTTTGCTTCTAAATTACGTTGTACCGCATCACTCAAGCGACTACATTGATTGTATACTTGCTCTATACGTTTTCCAAAAGAATTATTTACTTTGTTATAAATAGATTCATTTTCTGTTTCAAGATCCTCAAATTCATATTGAGTAAAGTAATCATTTTGTTCGTTGATAGCTGCAATTTCTATAGCATCAACTCCCATGTCAGCACCACGAGTTCCCGCACCTATGTCTGATCTATTTTTGATTATTTTTATTGTTTTACTCATTGTTTTATTTTAATCGATTAAGAATATAATCACAAAAGTACTCGTTTAAACTATTACTTTTAAACTAATCATCTCATTTTATACTCATAGTTATAAAAAAAAGCGTGTTAGTACTACCAACACGCTTTTTTATATTCTTTATTAAATTATATTATCTTTTTGCTACTTCTTTAAAAGAACGCAAGTTTTCTCCTGTATAAATTTGACGTGGACGTCCAATTGGTTCTTTTTGCAAACGCATTTCTCTCCATTGTGCAATCCATCCTGGTAAACGACCTAATGCGAACATAGGTGTAAACATTTCAGTTGGTATACCTAAAGCCCTATAAATAATTCCTGAGTAGAAATCTACGTTAGGATATAATTTTCTATCTACGAAATATGAATCAGATAAAGCTTCTTTCTCTAAACCTTTAGCTATTTCAAGTATTGGATCTTCTACTCCTAAAGCACCTAAAACATCATCCGCTGCTACTTTAATAATCTTAGCACGAGGGTCAAAGTTTTTATATACACGATGTCCGAATCCCATTAAACGGAAAGAATCTTGTTTATCTTTAGCTTTACCCATGTATTTTTTAGTATCACCACCATCAGCTTTAATTGCTTCTAACATTTCAATTACCGCTTGATTAGCTCCACCATGTAATGGCCCCCATAATGCAGAAATCCCTGCAGATAGTGACGCATATAAACCAGCGTGAGATGATCCTACAATACGCACTGTTGATGTTGAACAGTTTTGTTCATGATCAGCATGTAAGATTAATAATTTATCAATCGCATTGTTAATTACAGGATTAGCTTTGTATTCTTTATTTGGCTTGTTAAACATCATTTTCATGAAGTTTTCTACGTACCCTAATGAATCATCACCATAATCTAATGGTAATCCCATTTTCTTTCTATGTGCCCAAGCAGTTAACACAGGAAACTTTCCTAATACTGTAACTATTGCTTTATACATATCTTCTTCAGAATCTACATTTACTGAAGATGGGTTAAATGCAATCAATGCACTCGTTAAAGACGACAACACTCCCATAGGATGAGCTGTTTTAGGAAAACCATCTAATATTTTTTTGATATCCTCATCAACATGTGCTTCTGCTTTAATATCAGCATCAAATTTTGCTAATTGCTCAGCTGTTGGTAATTCCCCAAAAATCAATAAATATGCTACTTCTAAGAAATCAGCTTTTTCAGCTAATTCTTCTATAGAATACCCACGGTATCTTAAAATTCCTTCTTCTCCATTTAAAAAAGTAATTGCACTTGTACACGAACCAGTGTTTTTATATCCTGGATCAATGGTTACAACACCACCTGATGCACCTCTTAATGTTTTAATATCAATTGCAAGTTCATTTTCAGTACCTTTAATTACTGGAAATTCTAATTTTTTACCGTTTACTTCTAAAGTAGCTATATCTGCCATAGTTTTTTCTCCTTCGCTTT
>Ga0209292_1003355_pt1 | contig 17690 bp, 11 predicted proteins | sample GOMGulsemesocosm_2_FD_184634 | JGI IMG/M metagenome (GOLD analysis project Ga0209292, IMG submission 184634) | Methane-oxidizing microbial communities from mesocosms in the Gulf of Mexico - GOM9C Gulf of Mexico (SPAdes) (version 2) | ecosystem: Environmental > Aquatic > Marine > Cold seeps... | reverse complement strand
TGAATCACTAGCGACTACATCGATGCCATCAACAGGCGCATCAGACACAATATATACTTCAGCCCAAGCGTCTACACTTGCGTTGTCTTTAAATACACCTGAAAGCGCATAACTTTTACCACCTTCTAAGGTGATCGCTTGATAGATACCACCATTAATACCAGTACCCGTCATGCTTAACACTGCACCATCATTTCCCGTGGGAAGTTTACTCGCATCAGTTACGCTAAAGTCAATCGTTGGCGCTATAGCAGAAGCAGCCCAGGTTGTCCAACCACTATCTGAGCCAAAATTACCGTTTACGATAACCTCATTTCCCATATCATCTACTAAACTTAACTTATCAATACTGACGTCAAGGCTACCGCTAGCAACTGAACCAAATTTTACGACTAAGTAATAGGTTTGCGTTCCTTCGGTTACGGGTTGAATGATAGGCGTAGATGTAGCGCAAGCATCATCCAGTGTACTGTCCCATCCGGCACAATCCCATGTCGAAGCCTTAGCGACTAAACCTAAACCAGATTGGATATTGGTTACCATGCCCCAAGTCCCTGCACCCTGACCACCACTTCCTGATATAAATTTATATGACCAATTCGTTGCAGCCCAATTAAACTCAGCAAATTTATCGTAAGTGGCACGGGTGTTTTCTCCGCCAAAATCATAACCGGTATTTGCCCATGGTTGGAATTCACCGACTAATAATGGTGATGCTAATCCTTCCATTTTAGTCGCCCACCCACAAACGCCTTCAGTGCCGTTTTCACCACAAGTTAGCCAATCACGGTGTGTTTTATAATCCGGTGAGCTCCATCCAAAAATTCCGGGGTAAAAGTGCATTTCAAAGGCAACGTTGGTACCACCAAAATCATCAGGGTGACCATACGAATCGATACCTTGATGATGGCCAGGTAAAATAATAATTTTATTTTCGTCAACCGCGCGAACAGCGTCATGTAGATCAAGCATTACAACCGCAAGATTATTAGCATCAGTTCCCCAAGGTTCATTCAATAAACCATAACCGGCTACTGTACCATTATCTTTATATCGCTCGGCAATTTGCTCCCATAACCAAGTTGTACGTGTTTGATATTCAGGCGTGCTCCAGTATTCATTTTTTCCTGCACAGCCAGAATGGTCGTTTACACCTTGCGCACCTACCGCGCCATGTAAATCTAGGATGACATACATGCCACGTGCCTCAGCTGCTGCAATGGTTGCGTCGATGTATTGCCATGCATCAGGTCGTAAAGTCATTGGATTATTTTCGTCTTCAATAACATTCCATACGAATGGTAGCCTAATGGCATTTAAGCCAAAGTCCGTCATGATGTTCCAATCGCGATCAGCTATCCAATTATCACGGAACAGATCTAACAGGCGTTCTCGCTCTTCAAAACCAAAACGTTCATCTAAAGTCGCCTCTAACGTACATTGGTCTGTAGCGACTGTATTAGAAGATTGATTCATCATCCAATATTCATGTAATAACCAATTACCTAAGTTAGTTCCTTTGAGAATAACGGTTTCATTTTCTGCATTCACCCATCTAACACCATCTGTATGAAGTGCTGATAATCCAACTATGTCTGGTGTTACCTCTGGCTCGACAACTATAACAGGTGGAACTTCAGCATCGTTTCCTGGGTTTTCAATTGCTGAGTTACCACTTTCAACACCAAAACATCCCGAAAGTGTGACTAGGCTGGCACTAAAAAAAGCCATTTTTGCAAATTGATTCAGTCTGAATTCAATTTTCTTAACATTTTTATTTGGCATTAAGTTCTTCCCTTAATTATTGTAGAAAGGCGTTTTGATCAGCTAAGTTTTTTTTAAACATCTGATATCAACACTCTGATTTTTCGCTAAACGTATATTAATTTTCAAATCATAATGTTGCAGACATACTGACGAGCGTCGTCCTTTTAATGCATTCGAACAAATAAAAACAAATTTATATTTAGTTTGAGTACCTTTAACCGATTCGTACCATCTAAATGAATTATAAAACAGCAGGTTACAGATATTCCTTGAGATATAAATCGACTAAGAATATCCGACTTAACAGTGAAAACTATTGAAAGTTATCCTCAATGCTCTTAAATATGGTTAACAATTTACTTATAAAAACACTGATTCAATACTTGTATTTACTCATCTTAAACCCAGTGATATAGCTTGAATAATATTTGATAACTCCGCTGAATTTCAAGCATTAATAATGAAAGCAGGGCGGCGATTTCATTGTGAGCCCAACCTATGATCATATTTAATGGAACGAAGTTATATCCCGTTGTTCGATACAAAAAAAGGCTTCTGAATAGTTTCAGAAGCCTTTTAACTTTGGATAGAAATAGATTAATTTATCTATCTAAACTTAGAATACATAGCGAGCGCCGAGATTGTATCTGGTATGCCCAACTGAATATTGTCGAACCTGATAGCTTGAACGGCCATGAATACGTTGATCTTCTTCGGTCAAATTAATCCCTTCAATGAACATTGAAAACTGATCATTAATTTCATAGCTAATGTTAGCGTCAATTTGATAAGATTCTTCCACAAAGCGAGGATCTCGTCCAGCAGACTGTAAATACTTGTCACGCCAGTTGTATGCTACTCTAACTTGCAAGCCATCCTTTTCATAGAAAGCAACTAAGTTTGCAGTATCACTCATGCCAGGAACTACCCATTGGTCTTCATTTAAATTAATGTCATAATTTAAATCGCCTTCAACAATAGTGAAGTTAGCTTGTACACCAAAGCCGGTTTCACCAAAAGTATGCTGTAAAGCAACCTCCCAACCTTTGACCGTAGTCTTATTTCTGTTAACAGGTATATTTACATCGAATGTTGCAACAGGATCTGTACTTAATCCGACAACGACAACTTCTACATCATCACCTTCACCGGTAATTACTACGTTTGGTTCATCAGCAAAGTGTTCAACAAAATAGGCGTTGACATCAGCATTATCATATTCAAATTGTGGATCACCACCAGTAATAGCTTCCACTGCTTGATCGTAAAGTACTCCTTCGATAGGTGTTGTTAAGTTGCCGAAAAGTGGCTGGTCTTCAAACTTTTTGTTAACTATAAAGTTATCAACATCTTTGCTCCAATAACCTGCAGAAACATAACTTGCTTCATCAAAGTACCATTCTAGTGATAAGTCGAAGTTAGTTGATTCCATTGGTAATAACTGCGGGTTACCTCTGCTTCCACTACCGCCATCTGAACCTAAGTGATGAATGATCAATGCACCTTTTAGATCGTTATATACTGGACGAGTAACGGTTAAACTACGTGATGCTCGGAAAATAACATCTTCTATTATTTCAATATCAAAATCGATACTAGGCAGCAACATATCATAGTCACCATCTATTTCAGAAAACCCTTGAATAGTTTCTCCATCTTCATCAAGTTGTTTAAATAATTCAAAGTTATTATTAACAATAGACCATTCAACTCTGTCATAGAGTGGTACTAAAGCTTCAGAGTGAACTTTGGTTTCTTCATAACGCAAGCCAACATATAGATTCATTGGCATATCAAACAGGTCTGCAACATAATGCCCTTGAACATATATAGAAGTTGACTTTTCTGTTGTAACTTCATCAGAATCAAAATCATACGTAGGGCAAAAACCGGTTAAACAAGGTCCATCACCTGCAACATTACCGTGATCTCCTGTTTGTAACAATTCCTCACTACGTGTAATTAATTCATCAAAATCCCATGAGAAAAATTCAGTTGCTTGTCGTGGATCTCCGCTTCCTTCAATACCATCAAATACCCCAGCAATAGATTCAATACTTAAAAGATCAGCAATGTCTCCAGGTTCTCCGACGCCACTCCAAGCATTTCGAGATACCCATGCAGATTGACCACGATTGGTTACTTTTACATTGCCAAAGCCAAACTCGATTTCATGACCATCGTCAAACGCATATTCAGTACTAAATTGAAATTGTTTAACATCCATTCTGTTATTAAAGGAGCCAAAACCGCTGCCGTTTAATTGCATGTCATTGGCATTGAGTTCATCATTTCGAATGATTTGGTTATGAGAGTTGCGCTCGCCAAGCTCAATATCCAAAACAGGCATGCCATTTGCGGTAAAGTAGCCATCAGTGGTAATACGATTCAATGAAGCAACAGCGACAAAACCACTTGAGCCATACTTACTATTAGGCTTAGAAACGCCGCTAGAATCATGATAATCCATGTGCATTGATAGATTTTCAGTGGCTAACCATTCAACATTGAAACCAATAGATTTATTCTCGTCTACAACGGCAAATTGGCCAACACCTTGATTACGTTCCTGAGAGCAACCAATTTGTGAGTACTTTGTCGGTGAGTATATTTGACCTTCTTTCACCCATTCACTTTCTCTTGTTTTACAATTAGGATCAAACCAAGCTGATATATCTTTATTAACGGTTTCACTTTGGTTTTCAGCATATGTATAGTCTAACGTTGCCGTTAAAGATTCAATCGGTCGCCACTGAAAAGTCAATTGGGCATTTACGCGTTCACGGTGAAATTCAGCCATGTTGTATTGTATGTTAGTAGGAATAGCGTATATCCCATCAACCACTTCTGTCGGAAAGTTTACTGCCGAAGGATCACCCACTACGATTGTTCCCCATTCATCGTCAGGGTGTGATTCTCCTGGATTAGCGAGTTCAAAAGCATCAATATCTGCTTGGCTAACAAAGTTACGGCTCATGAAATCTTGTGTTGTAGCTGACTGGTATCCACCGTCACGTTCTTGATAGCTGAACGTTAGGCCCATACCAAAAGTTTCATCGGCAAAAGTATTGCTATATAAACCAGCAAATTCAGGCGTTAAACTATTATTTCCACGGCTACTACTGTCATAAACCCCTTTGGTACTAAAAGCTGCTTGTTGTCCTGGATTACTGAAAGGTTTGCGAGTAGCAACGTTAACAACTGCACCAATTCCTCCTGTGGCTACATTTGCCCGACCCGACTTGTATACTTCAACTGACGAAATGCCTTCAGAGGCAATATTGCCGAAGTCAAAAGAACGGCCACCTGTTGTTGGCATTTGTCTATCATTAAAGGTAACGATGTTGAAATCAGGACCAAAACCACGGACGGTTATTTTAGAACCTTCACCACGTTCACGTTCAATCGCTATACCTGTAATACGTTGCAGTGATTCAGCTAAGTTGGTATCAGGAAATTTCCCCATATCTTCTGCTGAAATACCATCAACAACTCCTTTGGCTTCTCGCTTTAAATCCATGGAGCGTAGTAAGCTGCCTTTAATACCTGTAACGGTAATGATCTCAACTTTTTCTTCTTCTTTTTCTTTTAATATTTTATTTTCGAGAGCCGTTTCTGCAGCATAAGCACTTGTCGAACATATTGCGGCAATACTTACAGCTAGTAAGTTATGCTTAAATTTTTTCTTATACATAATAATTTACCCTTAATAACGCTTCGATGAGCTGTTATTTTATAAACTTCAGTGTAATAGTATTTTTAACTGGTCAACTCTAACGACAATCCACTTCGCTAAATGGCTCAGTGATCCGAAAGAGTTATACTTTTACTTTGTTATTTTGAACCAGTTAATATTGATCTCTTTACCAATAAAATCGACACGCATAGTTTGCTCACCTTCCACCAACTCTATGGTTGATGTTTGTGAAATCCACTCTTGCCAACCTCCTGTTGCCTCAATGGATACTGTGTCAACTACACTGCCATCAAAAGAAAGTTCAAAACCGTCACTGCCAGCTTCTGTTGCGAAACGATATTCGATGTTATACGTACCGTCTGCGGGAATATTTACTGAGTATTCTAAGAAATCACCAGGATCTGCAAAACCAATATTTTGTCCGCCACCTTCATCAGCAGAGTTTTCTAATTCAATACCAGATTGGGCATCATAATTTTCAGCTTCAATGAAAATTTCAAATGCTGGCTCAAATATTTCAAACCAGTTGATATTGATTTCTTTACCGATGAAGTCTATTCGGAGCATATGCTGACCTGCAGTCATTTCAAACTCAGCACCCGTTTGCGTTATCCATTCCTGCCAACCACCAGTGGGTTCTACTGTTACTGTATCAACAACAACACCATCAATTGATACTTCAAAACCGTCACTTCCTGGATCGGTCGCCAATCTGTAATCAATGTAATAGGTACCGTCAGATGCTGCAGTAATGGAATATTCCAAATAATCACCTGGATCAGCATAACCAATATTTTGACCACCACCTTCATCAGCCGAATTTTCTAACTCTATGCCTGATTGTGAATCAAAGTTTTCTGCTTGGTATACTGTACTGGGTGCCTTAGCTCCGCTTTCTTCTTGTATTGCTAATGGGCCTTGAATGCAATTTTCAGACGAAATACAGGTGAGGTAAATATTGTCTAATTGAATATGTGCAGCATCTTGAAACTCTATCGTTAACAAAGAGCCAATATTGTTTGGATCTAAAGGCAATATGTCACCTGGAGCTATATTTGGATCCCAAGTGAACCAATCAGGTGCAACAAATGGGCTATTAATAAAGTCGCTTACAGGAATTGAATAAGTTACCCAAGTATCTAAGGTAAGTTCAGCTGTATTCCATGTGATCATCCCCATGTATGGCCAACCGGTTTCCATTCTAATATCAAAGATTTCGGTTAACGTATTAGAACTGTCGATAAACATATCAAAAGATAAAATTGCATCATGGCCGATAATCGCTACACCCGGTGCATTAACGGCTATATTGGCATCTCCTGCGGTAGACGTTACATCAATGACTAAATTGTGATCATTTTCCAAGGTGATAGTTTCTATTAATGGACTGTTATTGCCTGAAATTGATAACTCAATCACTTGATCTGTATAGTGGTAAGATAAAGTTTCTAGGTTGGAAATTTTGACATCTGGATCTTCTTCATCATATACACCGTCAATAAAGATATGTTGAGTTCCTTCTGTTACTAAAGGGATCAGATCAGAGGCTAGTTTATCAATTGAGGTGTTGATATTAGATGCACATTGGTTAATCTCAGGTGCTACGGTAGGATCACAAGTCCATACGTTGACATAGTCGACTAATAGAGTAGTGGGTTCTGCACTGTTACTTGCCAGATCGAAGAAAAGTTGCAAATCTTGTTTAAATGGCCCCGACGACTCATTTACCGAATGTACACTTGCAATTACCTCATCACCCGATAAGTTATAAGCCCAAACGTTAAGCATATCAACAGTATGTATATGCACACCATCAAAATACCAACGTATATTATCTTCATTCCATTCAACGGCATAGGTATGGAAGTCTGATGTTGCAGCTACCAAAGAATCACTATTATAACCCACACCATTGGTGATATTTAAACCATAATGTGCTGCTGCGATCATGCTCCCATTATCAAGTTCTGCCGCGGTGAAACGATTTTCACCATCGTATATATCTGCCATTGGCATAGCACCAAAAGCAGAAGATATATTTGATCCTGTAGGTAATTGTATTCTTGCTTCAAAACGCCCATAAGGTAGTACAGTTAATGAATTAACAGTAGACGTTTCATTGGCAACAGAGCTAATAACTAAATGACCATTTGCTACGGTAGTATTATTACTAAGCCAAATAGTTTCATTTAAACTATCCCCATCAAAGTCATCACGCCATGTGTTTTTCCATCCTGCTTCAGCAATAGTTTCAAAATCACTTAACACCTTGATGGTTAAAATTGCACTGTCAGATTCACCTGTAGAGGCTTGTGAAGCAGTATAAGTGTAATAATCATTACCAGAAAAATTAGCGTTGGGAGTGTATATAAACGTGCCATCTTCGTTAAAAACTAATGTCCCATTTCCTGTTTCAGTTGTGTCGTTAAGTGTAAATATTAAACCTTCGCCTTGGTCATTTTCACTCACATCACCTTCAATGGGATCGTTATCTTCTAATCCTTCAAAAGTGTCACCTACAGCAAATAAATTACGGACGACATTTTGATTTGCGTCTCCGTCTCCGCCACACGCTGTGATAGACGTTGATATTGCTAAAGCCAGTGCGAGAAGTAGTTTATTTTCTCTCATAGTAAACCTCATATCTAATATTTTTCATATTTTTTATATTATAATGAACTTAGTAGTGCGCTTTGCGTTACCGCTTTAGTACCTACTTATAGTTCCGTCGAATCTCCCCTTAACGAGCTTTAGGACATAACATAACGTTAGCCAAAAGAATCGTAGGATTAACTTTTATAGCAGTGATCAATTCATGTCGTCCTGTTGGATAACTCGAACAGAAATAAAATGCAGCGAAGGCGTTTGAGTAAGTAAGACTATAATGGACGCCATATAAATAAAGGGTTGCAAGTGATTTGTATTTATAGTGTATTTCAAATAATGTTATAAAATATTATTGAGACTGGGACAATATGTGGTGGTTCATTTATTTTGTGGACCATTATACAAACTAAATCTCTATGCAATAATCACCTCGGGATTTATATTTTTAAGATATGATAGCGAATCTTAGTGAGTGGTTTTCTGAGGGAGTAAAATGATACATTTTTCTTATATGTGATTATTTATCTCTCTAATATTTCAAGACAGCTTTTCCGATGTTGAGAACTTTCACTTATACTCCATGGCCGTTCGTAACAAGCAGGGGCCATAGGTTATTTTTATGACGTGTTAATTTTGAGTTATTAATTGGTATTAACTCGTCTAATTGTTAATGAGATTTCTTAAGTGAGCTTTGAACAACTAACGTTATACTGCCTGCAATTAATCCCCATAATACGGAGCTAATATCCCACAGGGTCAAGTTTGACGCGGTTACGAGAAAGGTAATTATTGCCGCTTCTGACATTTTATCTTCAGAGAGTGCTTGTTGAATACTACTATTAATAGTAGTAAATAAAGCAATTCCCGCTAATGAATAGATAAGTGCGTTAGGTAATGTTGCAAAAGCCTCCATCAAGTATCCAGCCGAAATGGCCATTAATATGTAAAATAGTCCTCCTGAAATTGCCGCCCAATAACGCCTTTCAGGCTTTTTATCGACTTCTTCAGTCATACAAATTGCTGCTGTAATCGCCGCTAAATTTATTGCGTAGCCACCAAAGGGAGCGGCAAGCATATTAACAAAACCTGTAACACTTAAGATTGAAGATACCGGAGCCTTATAATTGTGTGCTTTTAATACAGCAATACCTGGCAAATTCTGCGCCGCCATAGTAACAAGGAATAATGGAATACCTATGCCTAATATTGCTGAAATATTAAATTCAGGCGAAATATACCTAAATTCACTTAACTGCCAAGAAAATACCGTAAATGTTATTAACTCAAGTTGCCATGCAAGTACAATACTAACTGTTAGTACTAAGAGCATGGTGAATTTAGGCATTAACTGTCTACTTAATAAATAGGTTAAAAACATGACAATGACCAGTAGTGGCTCATCATTCATTTGGTTAAAAACATTTACGCCAAAATTTACCAAAATACCAGCAAGCATTGCACAAGCGAGTTGCAAAGGTAGTTTACTCATCAATCTTTCAAACCAACCCGTAATACCGCACAAGAATATTAAGAGAGCAGAGAACAAGAAACCTGCTATAGCTTCGTTTAGATTGAAGTTTTGAGTATTTGCAATAAGAAGTGCTGCGCCAGGTGTTGACCAAGCAATGAGTATGGGGACGCGAAAATAAAAGGATAAGGCAATTGAAGTCACGCCCATTGATAACCCTAAAGTTAATATCCAACTTGATGCAAGACTTGCGTCACCCCCCAAATTAATCACTGTTTGATAGATCAAAGCTACGGAGCTGGTAAATCCAATTACAACAGCGACCAATCCCGCAACAGTCGAACTTATTATACGATTGACTAACATACTTAATATCCTCATAATAATCTTGCTGTGCGTTATAGCGCACAATGTATCACTATGCGTTATAACGCACAAGGGGAGTCATGAGTATAAATTTCAATAATGCGATAGGTATTCAACTTAAACTGGCGAGAACTAATAATGATTGGAGTCTTGATGTTGCGAGTAAGAACACAGGTGTTTCAAAGGCAATGTTAGGACAAATTGAAAGAGGCGAATCAAGCCCAACAGTTGCGCGTTTATGGGATATAGCAACGGGTTTTCATTTACCCTTAAGTTATTTTTTCCTGACAATTGAGCATGATGACTTACCGAAAAACATGTTGAATACTGAAGCGGGAATATCCATCTCCACCTTATTTCCATTCGATTTAGAAACGAAAAGTGAAATATTTTCTTTAACTTTAGCTCCATTGCACCAGCAAATATCTGCTGCTCATAATGATGGGGTGATAGAGCATATTTTGGTGATAGAAGGAAATATTGAATATTTGTTGGCAGATAAATGGCACCATTTAAGTGCAGGTGAAGTTGTAAAATTTAATGCCAATCAAAAGCATGGTTATCGTAACGTGTCTGAAAGTAAGGCGGTATTTCATAATATTATTTATTATACCGGTGGAAATAGATCCTCAATATAAATTTAAGGCCTATTAGAAGGCGTTTAGCCTATTTTCGTTTCTGACGAGGCTGATGTTACCTGTACTTTTAAGGTCATGTGACACCTTTGTGGCTTTGATTATTATTCACTTAATCATAGAAACATTAATTATTGGATCTTCGATAGAAAGCGCTAGCTCCAAAAATAATTCATTAATTGTTTTATGAAAGTTATGCTGATACTTATTACTCATAAAACTTCTTAACGTTTTATTGGTGCTTGTGTTTAAGGTAAGCAGCATGCCAGAAACGTTGTGATCTGCTAAGCCATCCTGACTTGCCTTTTGTTCTTTATATTGTTTTTGCCAAAAATAGCTAAAAGATTTTGCGTTAATATTAACGATATTTTTCCCGTCCGTAGGGATCAATGTATAGTCAAATGTAGCCATTGGTGTTGAAATATTCTGGTTGTCGTGATCTTCTCCAAATAATGTCAACGTTAATACAGGCGGATTTATTAAGAGTTCTTTTAACCACTTCACTCTAATAAGACCCTTTTCAATTTCATTCTTATAATAATCTTTGGCCTGTTCGATGCTGGGTTGCACCGAATTTGCATGATTGTTGGTGATAGCAAAGTTAATCCCCATGAATTGACCAAATGATAATTCTCTTTCTACTAAGTTTATTTCAATACCATTGATATGCTGCTGATGCCAATTAGCAAGTTTCCTGACGAATACCATTGATATCGTTATTAAAGGAATATTTTTATTGCTAATTGTAGTTGTTGAAATATTGTATTTCGGAAGACTTACATTAATGATTTCTTGTTCATTAACGTTAGTTTCTAGATGATTCCAGCCGGTAACCTCATTGATATTAATTGACATTGATGATTTATTTAACGTTGGTTCCAATACGGGATATCCTGCTTGTAAGTTGTTACTAAAGCAAAGCAGTAGCAATAATAAAAATGTCGTTGATAACGCTAATATTTTATTTATAAAGGGCATTGTCGGCTCAATAATTTTATCGGTTAGTGATGGATGATACGGTTTTGTCTATATAATCGAGTCTATAAAAGAAAAACATAGTAAAAGCTCCCATAAGTGTAAGCGGTTATTTTTTCGTAAATTATCGATGTAATCACGTAGTTCAAGATGAATGTAATTATCGTCTTTTATATTAATTCTCTTGCATGAAATAGATTGAATGATTATGCTAACACAATATGAAAGCGCTTTCATTTATAGCGTGTAAAATGCAAAAGGTAAATAATGAAGTTCATTTTTAGGGTTTCTCATCTTGTTATTGTTTCAGCTTTATTGGCTTCATGTGGCCAAAATGAACCAATACAAACATCAGCAACGCATACCGTTTTAACAACGAATGAAAGAATTGATATGGTTGAAGAAAATGTTGAAAATTTATTGGTATCGTTAACACTTGAAGAAAAAATTTCTTTGGTACATGCCAGTGGTAAATTTCATATTAATGCTATTGATCGTGTCGGTATCCCAGAAATGTGGTTATCTGATGGCCCTCATGGTGTGCGCCATCAAATAAATAGAGATGACTGGAATCCAGCAGGTTGGACAGATGATCACGCCACATATTTACCTCATTTAACTTCTGTAGCTGCGAGTTGGGATACTGAAATAGCCGCTTTACATGGTCAAGTACTTGGCGCAGAAGCTAGAGACAGGAAAAAGGACTTCATTCTTGGACCCGGGGTAAATCTAGCTCGCCTACCTTTGTATGGCCGAAACTTTGAATATATGGGAGAAGATCCCATCCTTGCAGCAAAACTCGTGGTACCTCAAATTAAAGCAATACAAGCCAATGACGTTGCTGCAACGGTTAAACATTATGCTTTAAACACACAAGAACTTAATCGTACAGGAGTTAATGCTAAACCAGACGAGCGAACGTTAAGAGAAGTGTATCTACCTGCTTTTGAAGCTTCGGTGAAAGAAGCGAATGTTTGGGGAATGATGGGCTCGTATAATGAATACTTCGGCACGAATGCAAATCAAAGCAAACATTTAGTGATGGATATTCTTAAAGGTGAGTGGGGTTATAAAGGCGTATTATTAACTGACTGGAATGTAGATATTAATACTCATGATGCTGCCATGTATGGTTTAGATTTAGAAATGGGAACTGATGTAGCAAGTTACGATGATTATTTTTTAGCTGATCCATTACTCGCTGAAATTAAATCAGGAAATATTCCTGTAGAAGTGCTTGATGATAAAGTTCGACGTATTTTACGTGTGCAATACAGCATAGGAATGTACGATGAAAAACGCTTACAGGGTGAACGTAATACTAAAGCGCATCAAGAAGCGGCGAGAAAAATTGCTGTCGAAGGTATTGTTCTACTAAGAAATGAAAAAGTGGGACCAAGTAAAGTATTACCTTTAGATCAAAGTAAAATTAAAAATATTCTTGTGCTAGGTCCGAACGCAGAGAAAAAACATGGCACAGGTGGTGGTTCATCTGAAGTTAAATCACTTTATGAAATTACTCCGTTAGCAGGTTTGAAAGCCCAGTTAGGTGACGATGTAAATATTACAGTGATGCGAGCGCGTAGTAGTGTTTTAACTCCCATTGCCAGCGATTATGTTGCCAGCCGACATTGGACAGGCACGCCTGCATGGAATATCTCTTATTATCAAGATCAAGCAAGAAAAAATCTCATCAATGAATCTTGGATTGTTGACTCTCAGTTTCAGTCAAATTCAGATACGACTGAATATATAACGATGAAAGGGAAAATCAAGCCGTTGAAAAATGGGGTTCATACATTAAATATATCTGTCGAAGGACTTTTTACCTTAACCGTTGATGGCGAGAATATAATTAACTTGTCTGCTATTGATGACAAGGTGACTTCATATGAAATTGATTTAAACGCAGATCAAAATTATGATTTTGAAATAACTTATGATGGTCATTCCAGATTTGTTTTAGGTTGGGATGCTCCGGGTAATTTATTTGTTGAAGAATCAGAATATATTGCGGCGGCAAAAAAGGCCGACGCTGTGATATATTTCGGCGGTTTAAGCCATGGTGATGACAGAGAATCTATCGACCGCTCCAATATGAAATTGCCTAACAGTCAAGATGAAATTATCAGTAATTTACTTAATGCTAATAATAAAACAGTCATATTTTTGGTCGCTGGTTCTGCGGTAGAAATGCCATGGGCTGAGCAGGCCAATGCAATCGTTTGGGGATGGTATGGCGGAATGGAAGCGGGTCATGCTTTTGCAGACATCTTATTTGGTGAGGTAAATCCAAGTGGAAAAATGCCAATCACCTTACCCCAGAAATTAGCGCACACGGCACCGATTGCGCTTAATGATTATAACGAGAAAGAATCGCTATACAGTGAAGGTGTATTTATCGGTTATCGTTGGTTTGAACAACAAAAAATAAAACCCACTTTCACATTTGGACATGGCTTATCTTACACCCAGTTCGATGTTTCGGATATTCAACTATCGAGTCAATCCATTACAGGTAATGAGACAATAACGGTTACCGCACAAGTACGAAATATTGGCAAGGTTGCTGGCGCTGAGGTGGTTCAGCTGTATTTACATGATAAAAAAGCAAGTGTAGAACGACCGATAAAAGAATTGAAAGGTTTTGATAAGGTGTTTTTACTACCCGGTGAAACTCAACAAATTTCCATTGAGCTAACTAAGCGTGATTTGTCTTTTTGGGATATAAAAACCAACAACTGGTTAGCCGAACCCGGTGATTTTGAGGTACAACTAGGAACAGCATTAGATAATATTCAACTAAAAAGTGTGTTCAATTATTCTAATTAGTCGATAAAATTCGATTCTAATCGCCATAAGCATAACTAAACCAAAGTAAGTAAAAATGTTAACAACTACCTTTGGTTTAGAATTTATCGGTATTATGTCTAGAAAACTCTTCTCATTCTGAAAATAACAATCTTATAGAAGTTGCCAAACTCACTAAACCTAGTAACTTTTTATAGTGTATCTCATTGTTATTAAATTATATATTATTGTAAATTTAGTTTTGTCAGCTACAATGGCCCATGAAATTAAAGGGTAAATAAAGACAAAATTCAAATGAGTAAGGTATATGAAAATATTAACCTATAAAAAAATAGTGGCTAACTTTTCTCCGTGGTCTCCCGTATATTGTGATGTTGCTCAAGCGGTTATTAATTTTATATCATTAGAACGTTTTGAAGTTATCCATATTGGATCTACATCATTTAAAGTTGGTGGCAAGGGGATAATAGACTTAGCGCTGTTATATAAAAGCAATGAATTAGCTTTGGCCACACAACATTTATCAACGTTAGGTTTTCAAGACCAAATTAACATAAAACCCTTTCCTGCTGAACGCCCTCGAAAAGATGGTGCCGTTAATATGAATGGCAAAGAGTATTACCTTCATATACACGTTATCGCTAATGAATGTTCAGAGCATCATGAGTTACTAAAATACAAAAATTACATGTTAGATAATTCCACGGCAAGAAAAGCGTACGAAGATTCGAAAAAAATAATTATTTCCGATGGTTTTACTGATCAAGATGTTTACGGCAAAAAAAAGTCTCCTTTTGTAAAATCTGTATTAAATAAGATGAAATCATAAACTCATCAGAAACTGCATGATAATTATTCAAAGTGGCACTTGATTTACAAAGCCTAATAATTGTTTTATAAATATGTACTTGGTAGGTTCCAATAATTACCTGTATTATTACCTGAATTATGAAGTCATTATTAGGGAGATAACCTCCCATTTTATCGAAAATATAGGTACGTACTAGGCATGGTTCAATATATTATTATCGCTGCATTATTAACGGGTTCGATTGGTTTAATGCTTTTAGTTATAGGCTCAATTTTCACTGCGGTAGTTGCTTTAGGCAACAAACAACACATATTTGGTTGGTCAGTTTTTTTATGTTTTCCCCTTTCTCTCGTTTATTGCGCAATGAATTGGGACAAAGCGTCATACTCTGGAAAAATGGTATATACCGGATCTTCATTATTAGCGTTAACTGCAGTTATTTTAAAATTTGGCGGTGTCATCTAGTTGGCATACCTCCTAGAAGGGCTATTTACAGTTTTATGTTTTAATTACAGTCATTAATAATGGTTCGTATGATTAAGATTGTTGAATATCAAAAAGAACATCAAGTCGGCATTAATGAAATGATGATAAATATTTCATTAGAATTTGAGCATGATATTGTTTCCAAGGACCCATCACACACATTATCAATTCCTGATATTTATTGGATTGCATTATACAATGATACTGTAATAGGTACTGTGGGCTTATCACTTAACAGTGGTTACGCTATTTTAAAGCGCATGATGTTGCAGAAAAAATTTCGAGGAAAAGAAATAGGGTTATCCAATAAACTGCTTGAAATTGCGATGTCATATTGTTCGACCCATCAAATATCAGATGTATATTTGGGTACTATGATTCAATTTAAAGCGGCTCAACGTTTTTATAATAAGCATGGTTTTCATCAAATCCGAGACCAAGCGTTACCCAGTGATTTTATCGTAAACCCATTGGATAGTCTGTTTTTGAAAAAGTGTACTTATACCGGTAGTAAAAATAAAATGACTAAACCAATCAAAAATCAATAAAGTGTTTTGTTCATTGGCCATGTTTTAATTTTTTGATATCCTTTTAGATTTTTCTCCTTGGTCAATAATGGCTACTGAAGTAGATGATTATGTTGACTAGGGGAGATGGAGATTGTGGTGGCGAATAGCAATATAAACGTTAAGGATAAAATTAGCATGATAACAATACTTGATAATACCGTTCCAGAAGTTGCCAACCAGATTTATAATATTTTTCAAAATTCTTATAAAATTGAAGCCCAGTTGATTGGCATTCTTGATTTCCCTCCATTATCAAGGAGTGCTATAAATATAGAAAACTCAAAAACTACATTTTATGGCTTTTGTGAAGGCGAGTGTCTTGCTGCGATTTTAGAGATTACTTTTGAAGATAAATGTTTAGGGATTGACTCTCTAACGGTGGACCCCAATCATTTTAGAAAAGGTATCGCAAATAAATTAATAAGCTATGTTTTAAAGGTTAATGACTTTTCCCAAGCTATTGTAGAAACCGCGATTGTAAATATACCCGCAATAAAGTTATACAAAAAACATGGTTTTGTAGAATTTAAACGATGGACACCTTCTCATGGTATTGAAAAACTAGCCATGTCAATTGGCTAAGTTTTTTGCTCACGAATTCATAAATAACCTTGTTAGAAATTTTAGGCACATTATATATTAATGGAAAATTGATGATAAACATATCTCATTAAACGGGAGAATGGTTATTTTAAATTCAGCAATACAATACTTTTTTGCTCTTTATTAATTCGTGTGTAAAAAGCATTACTTCCGTCTTTGTTAACGCTTAAATGACGACTTGAGTTGAAACTTTGGTTTGCTGATATGGGACATAACTCTGTGGACTCGCCTGTTGCCATATCCATTGAAGATAACATCTGACTCTTTGCTGCTTCTGAAATATAATAAACCTAATTGTGCGATTGCCAAATATTGGATTTACGTCTGCGCTTAATAAAAACAAACTGACGATTGACTCCGTCAAAGTCCAAACTACCATTTCTTATATTTGCGACTGTTTGGTAAAGCTTGGTTGATATATGAATTATTCAAATACCTTCTTTTGGTGAATTCACCACAAGGTAATAGGTGAATTCACCGGTTTCGTCCCAAATAACTTAACTCACTTTTTCGTTTACGGTCAATACTTCAGAAAACGTCCCTGAATGTGCATCTACTTGACCTATTGTCCAAGAGTTATCATTTGGCCGAAAATACACAACAGTAATTTTCTGATTATCTGGATAAGATCGAGGCCAGAAATATCCACTCTCTTTTGGACGTTAAGGTTTGCTTGAAAAGTAAGAAGCACAAAATAAGGATACAAGTAATAAAGATGGTCAGGAGTTTTATTTTTTACGAATCACCTGATACATATTAAGGTTTTACCAAGTACAGATGATACTTAACGTTATTATAATTATAAATGATTCTGAATTCATATTTACATAAGTTTACATTTTTTAAGAGAAGTAAATATCTCAATCAAATATCATCAAGGCAATGTATGTTTTAA
>Ga0209292_1003353_pt1 | contig 17696 bp, 16 predicted proteins | sample GOMGulsemesocosm_2_FD_184634 | JGI IMG/M metagenome (GOLD analysis project Ga0209292, IMG submission 184634) | Methane-oxidizing microbial communities from mesocosms in the Gulf of Mexico - GOM9C Gulf of Mexico (SPAdes) (version 2) | ecosystem: Environmental > Aquatic > Marine > Cold seeps... | reverse complement strand
AATACAAAATAGCTAGATAACCATAGGGTATAAACTGGCAATTAATAATAAAGCCATCGAAAAGTTAAATACTTTAAGTTTATTATCGCTGGTTAAAAGCCTTTTTAATTGCTGACCTAAAACGGTCCAAATTCCAACTGAAGGTAAATTATTGGAACCAAAAATATTGCCAACGAGTAAAATAGATTCAACACTTTTAGAAAGTCAGTAAACACTGAAAATACAAAATAGCTAGATAACCATAGGGTATAAACTGGCAATTAATAATAAAGCCATTGTAAAGTTAAATACTTTAAGCTTATTATCGCTGGTTAAAAGCCTTTTTAATTGCTGACCTAAAACGGTCCAAATTCCAACTGAAGGTAAATTAATAGCGCCAAAAATTGCACCTACTAAAAGTATGGACTCCATGCTTTTAGAGGGAGAATAAACGCTTATTGCTGTCAATGCCATGGTCCACGCTTTTGGATTAACCCATTGAAATATGGCTGCTTGTAAAAATGAAAATGGCTTTGTATTATGAGTTTTTTGATCTTGTATCGGTGCGCTAGTTGCAATTTTATAAGCAAGGTATACAAGGTATAAAATGCTGAAAACCTTTAATATTTGATAACTTATTGGATAGATATCAAATATTTGTATTAAACCAGCGCCGACTAAACAGACCATAAAAACAAAGCCTAAACTGACACCTAACATATGTGGGATAGTTAGTTTAAAACCAAAATTTGCACCCGATGACATGAGCATTAAATTATTTGGTCCAGGTGTAATCGATGAAACAAAGGCAAATGTAGCTAATGCGGTTAATATTTCTATATTCATAAAAGCCTCTTAAGGTTATAATTTACTATTAAAGTGTTAAAACAATTATAATTTTTATTTCACTAAATTATCTTGCTTTGTTTCGATAAATAAAGGCATTTACACAACTTATGGTTGAATTAGATAAAATAAGCACAAGAATATTGCGCGAGCTGGAATTGGATGGCCGAATCAGTAATGCTGAATTGGCAAATAGAGTGGGTCTTTCTGCTTCGGCTTGTTTACGTAGAGTACAAGAGCTTGAGCGTTCAAATACGATTAAAGGTTATCGGGCAGTACTCAATCAAACTCAGTTAGGTATAGGTTGTGTTGCTTATGTTACTGTCGGTTTATCAAGTCATACAAAAGATGCACAGTTGGCATTTGAAGGTGCGATAACTTTGTCTCCAGAAGTTAAAGAGTGCCACAATATAACAGGCCCTTTCGAATATTTATTACGAGTAGAAACAACTGATTTAATTAGTTATAAAACATTTCATACCGATGTATTAGGCACCTCTGCTCATGTAGCGTCAATTACAACCCATGTTGTGATGGGATCACCAAAAGATGATCGCGCATAGATTTAGGTAAATAACATTTTAAATGCGTTATTAGAATTGAATCGTGACTTTTCGACCACCTGATATTTGTCTATTATCATACTGCCAATGCATTTTATTAATTATTTTATCAACTAACTGTAAACCTAGCCCGTAGCCATAATCAGTATCGCAATGATCAAATTCATCTTTGGCTATATTAATATTCTCAATTATGAGTATTTGATTTTTAAAATTTAAATCTATTGTGCCTTCCACCGTATATTGAAAGGCATTACGTATTAAATTGTTTAATATGAGTCGACACGGAGTTGGTGCTAATTTTAAAGATACTTCATCAATATCACAGTTTAATGAAACGGTTTTACCTTGTAATAAATACTGATTATCTTCAATTAGTTGCTTAATCATATCGGCGATATTGATATCACTTATGATTAATTTTTCATTTTCATTTTCATTTTCATCTTCACGACTGAGCCATAATAAAGTTTCAGTCATATGTTGCATATTTAAAGCTGCGCGTTTAATTCGGGCAATAGAGTTTAGATTTTTATCATCGGTTGCACGACGTTCCATTAATTGTACGTTGCTTTTAACAACGGCAATGGGTGTACGTAATTCATGGCTTGCGTGGCGTAAAAATGCTTGCTCTTTATCGAGTACTTCACTGATCCTTAACATGGCTTTTTGTTGTTGATTGGCTATGTGTTTCAGTTCTTTAAACTCAAAATCAGGAATGGGATCTGTGACATTATCTAAGGTTAAGTGATCGACCCAAATACCCAGTTGATGCAAAGGACGCATGGTACGCTTTAATAAAAAATGAACAAATAATTGCATGATAATTAAGAATAATAAAGCCACTGGCCAAGTTAATTTTATCATGTTCTTTATATTGTTTTTACTCAGAGTTTGATACGTGTCTATATCAATTTCCCTGGTTAAATAAAATATATTTCCATCATTAAGTGGTTGTGCTAAAACAAAAATAACTTGTTCTGGCCATGACATTATATGACCTTCGAGATTTATTCTTTCACTAAACATTTGAGTTTGGGATGCGTATTTTAAATCGGGAAAGTGCAGCTTTACCCAATCAGGTACTGTTTGCCAGTTGATATAACCTTTGAAATGGATTGAGTTTGGAATATCAGGCTGCTGTTTATTGTTATAGGCTTGGCTGAAACTTTTTGCTTCAAGATGTAAATCCTGAAAGTTACCTTCATCTAATCCGTTTACAAAGTAGATGTTTATTAATGCGGTATAACTAAGTACAACCAAGCAGGCAATAAGCGTATGCGCAGTGATCACGTATTTACGTAAGGTTTTATTATTGTTCATTGATGAGCTTCCATTTAAGGTTTTAACGCAAAACCTTGCCCTGAAATTGTTTTTAATAATTTATCTTCATTCTCAGAGTCTATCTGTTGACGTAATTTAAAAATATGTACTTTAAGGCTATTACTGTCAGGAATTTCATCACCCCAAATAGCACGTGATAGTTGATCTCGACTAATTACTTGTGGAGATTTGCGTATTAATATTTCGAGTAGTATCCATCCAGTGGGAGACAGTTTTAATTCTCGCTGGTGGCGTTTTGCGGTTTTAGATTTAAAGTCCACAGATAAATTAGCAATAGAAAAGTGATTAGATTGGCCACTTTGTCGCTTGGATAATACATTTATGCGGGCTATTAACTCTAACATTTCAAAAGGTTTAACCATGTAATCATCGGTACCGACATCAAAACCGGCTAATTTATCTGGTAGTGAGTCGCGGGCGGTGAGCATGAGTATAGGCATGCTTGAACCCAGTTCACGAATAGATTTACATAATGTTAAGCCATTCATTTGTGGCATATTGATATCTAAAATTGCCATATCATAGTTATTTTTTTCAATCAGCTGTAACCCAATAACGCCATTTGCTGCATGATCACAATAAATGTCTTCTATTTCTAGGTAATCTATTATAGTTGCGGCTAAATCTAGGTCGTCTTCGACAAGTAATATATGTGCTTTCATTTTATCAGTTAGTTTATTGTTATTATTAAGAATATGAAGCTGTAGTATAAACTCTACAGCTCCATCAAGGTTATAGTGCTGGTTTTACTTTAAAAAAGGCGGCGTACAATACTGGAACAACACCTAAAGTTAATATTGTGCCAACACCTAAACCAAAGGCTAATACATTTGCCATACCGTAAAATAATGGGTCTTTATTTAATATCAAAGGTAATAAACCCATAATTGTGGTTACTGTGGTCATAGCTATAGGCCTAAGTCTTGTCATACAAGAGTTGATCACAGCTTGATATTGCTCAACACCACTGGCTATTTCGATATCAATTCTATCAATTAAAACGATGGCATTATTAATAATAATTCCCGCAAGACTGTAGATACCAAGAGTCACCATAAAACCAAAAGGTGCATTCATAATTAATAAGCCACTGACAGTACCAATAATCAATAGTGGAATTGTCAGTACTATGATTAATGCACGTCTATAAGAATTAAATTGAATTACTAATAAAATCAAAATGAAGCCAATTACCATAGGCATGCTAGCACCTAGGGCTTTTTGGGCATCGGCAGACTGAGTGATAACACCATCGTATTCAATACTATGGTTAACAGGTAAGTCAGCCTTGAGTGCCTCAATATCCTTATCTATTACTTTTTGTAAATCTTGTGCTGTCATTGCAGTATTCGCGGCTTCTACGCTCACAGTATTAAACATGTCTTCACGTTGAATTTTAGAATACTGATTAACAGGCACGAAGTCTGCTACTTGAAATAGTGGTATTGCGAGCCCTGAGGTATTAGAAAATACTGATGCAGTGCGTAACCTATCTAGATTAAAGCGTTCGTTATCGTTTGCTCTAAGTAGAATTGGAATGATGTCATCATCTTCTCTAAATTCAGTGATATTTGTACCATTGAAAAAACCTTTCAATGCGGTCGCAATATCATCAGATGTTACACCAGCGCGGCGCGCACGATGTTGATCTATTTTCACCATGACTTTTACAATGCGATTTTCCCAATCGGTACGTATATTCTTGGTATGCGGTACTTGATGCAATACATCCATAATTTCTTGTGCTTTGGCATAAATAATATCTTTATCAGGGCCTTTTACCTGAATTTTTATAGAGCTAGAATCAGATGGTCCGGCAAACATACGTTTTACTCGACCAAATACATTAGGAAAGTTTTCAATCAAACCATTATGTAATTTACTCACCATGGTATTTAAGTCAGTGCCAGGTTTTACATTTAATACAACAAACCCTTTGTTATCGGCTGGATCTTCAGGTGTTAAGGTTAAAACAAAGCGGGGGCCATTAAATCCTGAATAGCCTGAATAACTGGTAATTTCAGGGAAACGTTTTTTATCATCAAGCCAAGAGAAAACTTGCTTCATTTGACGGTTGGTTTCTTTAGCTGATGTACCATTTGGTAAATCAATGTACATCATAATTTGAGTACGGTCGGAGTCTGGGAAAAATTGATGGGAAACAAATTTAAATGCTGCCATCGATGCAAATAATAATGCAAACATCGCAATCATAAATACAGCTTTATGACTTAAAACCCAATGTAAAAATGCTTCGTATTTTTTATAAAACATGCTGTTTTGTGATGCACTTTGTTTACCTGATGACGGTTTTTCTTTTTTGATAAAGAAATAACATAAAGTAGGCGTAACACATAAAGCTAATACCCAACTTGTTAATAAGGTAATTAAAATGACCAAAGAAATTGCTCGGGTAAATTCACCAGCAACGTGTTCTGCTAGTATAAGCGGTAAGAAGAAAAATATCGTGGTTGCTGATGAGCTTAATAATGGTAAAGCAAGCTCTTTTCCGCCTTGGCACATGGCTTCAAAGCGTTCTTGACCATCTTCGATTCTACGTTTAAAGTCTTCGGCAACAACAATGCCGTTATCAACCAATAGGCCCAAAGCTATGATTAAAGTGGCTAGGCTCATTTTTTCTAAAACCATGCCACTGTATTGCATTATTGCTAAAGTTGTCAGCATTACAAAAGGCACAATCGAACCTACAATCAAGCCCGTACGCATTCCTAAAAAGAAAATAACTACAACTAATACAATAGCGAGTGTTTGTAATACGTTTATTGATACACCCCTTACGGTACGTTCAACTTGTTCTGCTTGATAGGTGGCGATATTAATTTTATAGCCGATAGGTAACGTGCTTTGCACATCATCAATTTTGGCTTTTACTCTCGGTGCGTATTCTAATAAATTAAAGTTTGGTAACATGGCAATGGAAAGCATGATTGCAGGTTTGCCATTAAAGTAAGCTGGCTGATGTGGTGGGTCGATATAATCTCTACGTAGTTGCACAATATCTTTGAGCGCTATAGTGTCGCCTGTGCCCGGTATTGAGATATGGGTATTGCCTATCTCTTCAACAGAATTAAAGTTGCCTGTAGGCTCTATTACAAAAGATTTTGCACCTGTATCAATTCGCCCTCCTGGGCTAATGATGTTTTGTTTTTGCAAAGCGCTAATAATCGCTTGAGGTGAAATACCTAATTGAGATAATTTAGCCGAACTGGCTTCTAAAAATATACGTTCATCCTGAATGCCTAATATATCAACTTTTTTAGTACCCGCAACGGCATAAACATGGTCGCGTAAATGTTTGGCAATATCATGAGATTCACCCATAGAAAAACCATCAGCCGTTAAGGCTAAGGTTACAACGGATACATCACCAAAAGAGTCGTTCACAAAAGGTGTACGTGTGCCATCTGGCAAATTCGCTTCAGCTTGTTTTACTTTGTTACGTAAATCTTGCCAAATATTATCTAAATTAAAATATCTATCATAAATTTCTACATGGATCACAGACTGACCCGTAGTCGATGTTGATGTCAGTTTTTCTACTTCTGGAATTTTTCGAATTTCTTTTTCTAACGTACGGGTTATTAATTGCTCTACACGCTCTGGCGCCATACCTGGATATGACGTTGTCACTATCGCATTTCGGATAGTGATAGATGGGTCTTCTTGCGCAGGTAATGTAAAGTATGCAAATAGACCATTGATCAGTAACAATGCTAAAACCATCAAAACAGATTTTCGATAAGTAAAAGCGATTTGAGTTAAATTCATTTTCAAGCCTCAATTATCAAAAATTAGTTAAATTGTTTTACATGTTTATCAAGTAAGCGCACATTTTGGCCATCACGTAAAAAACTTACGCCAGCTGTTGCGATAATTTCACCCACTTTTAACCCTGAAGAAATCATCACTTGGTTATCTATAACATTCTCAGTTTGAATGGTACGTCGTGAAATTGTTTGTGTTTTTTCATCATAAACAAATACATAAGAAGATTGTCCTGAACCCGCTCCGATAGCAGATAAAGGTAAGCGAAATGCTTGACCGCGATAGCCCGTACGACCAACACCTTCAAAAGTAAAATCAACTTCTGCAGTCATACCAGCTCGTAAGCCAACAACAGATGAGTCTATTAATACAGTGACAGGAAATGCATTGGCTGTTTGTGCACGAGTACCAATTTCAGTCACAGTACCATCACCGGTTAATTCAGGAAATGCAGGATAGTGTATTTGCATTTTATTACCGGTAGATAAATCACGAATTAATGTTTCTGGCACCATAATTTGTACTTCTAAACCGTCTTCACCTTCAATTTCAAAGACAGTTTGTCCAGGTGTGATTTGCATTGATGGTTCTATACTTCGCTTGGTGATACGTCCGTTATATGGGGCTTTTAATTGGCTATCATTTAAATCTTTTGTTGAAATATCTAATTGCGTTTTTGCTAAATTTACGGCGCTGGTGGCTGATTGAAATGCCGCTTGTGCATTATCAAAACCAGATTTTGAGACCAATCCTTGTTTAGATAACTCGGTATAACGTTGAAATTCATTTTTTGCTTCGACTAATGCAGACTTTGCTTTTTGTAAATTAGCTTGTGATGATTGTTGACTAAAAACAAAACTGCGTTTATCTAGAGTTGATAATATATCGCCTCGGGTGACGGCTTCACCTAACTTTACTTTTACTAAATCGACTTTTCCGCCAACTTGAAAACTTAAATTAGTGGCCTCTACAGGTTGTATAATGCCAGATAAACGCCTTACTTGATCTAGATTGCTTAATTTTACTTGAGTCCAAGCAATGGGTCTGATCACCTGTTCTTGAGTGACTTCAGGTTTACTACAACCGATAAGTCCAATTGTCAGTATGATTAAGGTTAGGCAAGCACGCATAAAGCTTTCTCCGTTTAAATGATATAACTGAATAAGTGTAGACTAAATTAGTCTTTATAATTCAGTTGGTTTCTGGCTATTTAATATAGATTTTGAGTAGTATAAACAATGCAAGGTTATGGATGGGTTAAACTTGGAATTAATTACGCTATTAATTGTAGAAATAATTTAGTCATGGGTAAGGGTGTTGATCCAAGTTAAAAATTTTGTCACATTGGTATTTTCTATTTTATCTTGAGCGATAACAAGCCATTGATAGTCACCTAAATCAACCGCACCTTCAAAAGGCTGAATTAATCGTCTTTCATTTATATCTTGTGCAGCTAACTTTTCACTGACTAAGGCAATACCTTGGCCACTCATTGCGGCTCGAAGTAATATATCTGAACTTGAAAACCTAGGACCTTTGCTTGGATTGATATTTAATACATTATTTTCTTTGAACCATAAACTCCATGGTGTATTTGGCTCTTGCTCATGCAATAAAGTATGCTTAGCAAGATCTTTGGGAGAATCTAGTTTGATTGACTGCTTCAGAAGTAGCGGACTACATACTGTAATGAGTTTATCCTGCATTAATGGCACGCAGTGGAACTCAGGCCAAGGTCCCGTTCCCGTTTTTATTGAGATGTCTATGTTAGATTTAGTCAAAGGTTCTGTACTTTGTTGTAATGATATTTGAACCTGAATTTCGCTATGCAGTTTATAGAAATTTGGTAAAAGTGCTAAAAGCCAATCACTGATATAAGGTTCTTTAATCGTTATATTAATCGTATTATCAGTTTTTACATTTTGAATATTAGCAGAGCCTTCATGTATTAAATCAAGTGCAGCTGTGATTGTTTTTATATAGCGTCTGCCGGTGTCATTAAGCTTTAAATTACGCTGACTTCTATCAAATAGTGCAATTTCCAACCATTGCTCTAATTGTTTAATATGACGTCCTACCGCGCCTTGGGTTATATTTAACTCTTCACTGGCATTTTGTGCACTGCCTAATCTTGCGGTAGCTTCGAATGAAATAAGTGCGTTAAGAGGTGGTAATTGTTTCATAGATCACAAAGGCGATTTAAATGTTGGTGAATTATCCTTTTATATTAGTTCAATAGCTATCTTCTGAGTGAAATTAAACAATAGCGCATGCTTATTTGTGTGATTAGGTACTTTTAATGGGTTTGACTCAGGTTAGTTCATAGGTAATTAAACAAGATTGGAAATCTAGAATTAAACGTTGAGGATTTAAAGTTTTTAATTTTAGTGAGTTGTACCTATATTGTTTTTTATTTATATTCTATCTTTAATGAATTGATTTTTAAGTGTTTATAGTTATATTCGTTTTATCAGTTCTTAAATGGGAAATGTGTCATTCCCATGTATTTAAGACTCGAAAGTATGTCATTTTGTGTCTATGTTTTACAAGGCATTTCAGCTAAGTTACTTATCCTATTTTAACTGTTATTCACCGAAAATGACCTTTTTTAATTCATTAACCCTGCTAGTTTTTAGTCATTATTTCTCATTTGTTAAATAGAAATCTTGGTTGGAGATTGACATGAAATTGATTTCAGCAGCGTTAAAAAGCCCAGCAGCAGTTGCGGTAACAGTAGCGCTTATTTTATTGGTTGGCGTAATTAGTTTATTTAAGTTGCCCATACAATTATTCCCCGATATTGAGCGGCCTCGCATTGCGATTCAAACGCAATGGCGTGCAGCTTCCCCTAAAGAAGTCGAGTCAGAAATCTTGGAGCCGCAAGAGCAAGTATTAAAAGGCATTCCAGGTTTACGTTCAATGAATGCGTTTGCGAATCAAGGTGGTGGTTTTATCAATCTCGAATTTGGTGTTGAAACCGATATGGAGCAAACGCTTATTGAAGTTATCAGCCGAATGACAAGAGTACAAAGTCAACCTAGAGACGCCTTACCGCCACGTATTATGTTAGGTGGTTTTGGTGGCAATAACCCTGCATTGACTTGGTTCTTTTTGCAAGCGTTACCTGGTAATGAAAAATCAATCAGTGATTATATTGATTTTACCGATGATGTGATCCGCCCGCGCTTAGAATCAATAAATGGGGTTGCTGGTGTACAAACTTTTTCAGATCAAAATCGAGAAGAGTTACAAATCAGATTCGACCCAATTAAAGTAGCGCAATATGGTATTCAAATTCCACAGTTAATTTCATTAGTGTCGGCAAGTAATGATATATCTGGTGGATTTATTGATGTTGGCCGTAGGCAATATACCTTACGTTTTAACGGTAAATATAAAGTTGATGAGTTATCTGATTTAATTTTAGAGTCTCGAAATTTTAGTAATATACGTTTAGGTGATGTGGCTAAAATATCAGTCACTCGTCAAGACCGGCAGCAGTTAGCAATTCAAAATGGTAATCCTGCATTTTCATTTCGCATCGATAAAGCCAATGGTGCAAATGTACTTGAAACATTAAACAGAGTAAAAGATGAAGTCGCGTTAATTAATGAGGAAGTACTTGCTGATAAACAGCTTGTGATGGTGCAATCATTCGACGCATCAGTTTTTATTTATCGTGCGATTAACTTAGTTACAAGTAACTTATTTGCCGGAGTCATTTTATCTTTAGCTGTTTTATGGCTGTTTATTCGTCGTATGCGGGCGACTTTGATCATTGCGACAGCCATTCCAATTAGTTTATTTTCTACTTTTATCGTATTACAGGTTACGGGTCGTTCTCTTAATGTTATTTCTCTTGCGGGATTAGCGTTTGCAGTGGGTATGGTGCTTGATGCTGCAATTGTGGTACTTGAAAATATTTTAAGAATGCGTGAACAAGGTCATGATAATCATAAAAGTGCAGAGCTGGGTTCTAAACAAGTTTGGGGCGCATTGTTAGCTTCTACCGCAACAACGGTTGCTATATTTTTACCTGTATTCTTTTTAAAAGATATAGAAGGGCAATTATTTGGAGATTTGGCGCTAACGATTGCGATAGCAGTCTCAGTATCTTTATTGGTTGCAGCTGTTTTATTACCTGTATTGACTAAGTACTTTTTACATGACCGCAGCATAGTAGACCCTAATCAAGCCTTGTGGCATAAAATAACAAATTTGGTAATGTCTATTACGAATACATCTATTAAGCGATTAATTTTAGCGACTACTATGCTCGCGTTACCTATCACTGTCACCTATATTGCGATGCCAAAACTAGATTACTTACCTCCTGTAAAACGTGATGCCGTTGATGCTAATTTACGTTTCCCCCCAGGCGCTAATGTTAAAACGTTAGAAAAAGAAGTTGTTAATCCTATTGTGGAGCGTTTAAAGCCATATATGGATGGTACAAAAGAGCCTGCTCTTAAAAATTATTATATATTTAGTGGTCCATTTGGTGGCAATTTAGGTATTAGAGCCAAAGATCAATCTAAAGTCGATGAATTACTTGATGTTGTTAAGAATGAAATATTAGTCGATTTACCAGATACAACTGTATTTGCGCGTCAAGGTAATTTATTTGGTGGTTTTGGTGGTGGACGAAGTGTGCAAATGCACCTTCAATCTAAAGATAGTAATGCATTACAGCAAGTTGCTAAACAAACTTTACAATGGGTAAAAGATGCGATACCCGATGTCAGTGTCAGGGCTAATCCAGGACTTGAAATGTCTGAGCCTGAAATTAGATTAACACCCAATGATAGGAATATTTTAGAGCAAGGTTGGGATCGCAGAGATGTTGGCCGAGTAGTGCGAACTTTAGGTGATGGTCTGTACGTTGGAGAATATTTCAATGGTACTAAACGTTTAAATATGATTCTACGTGCTGATGGTTGGAGCGATCCTGATTCATTGGGTGATGTGCCTATCGTGACTGGCAATGGCACAATTAATCAATTATCTGAGCTAGTAACAATAGATAGAACCGCAGGACCTTCACGTTTAACAAGAATTGATGGCAATCGTACCATTAGTATTAATATTAATCCGCCACAAGGTTGGTCATTAGAAGAAACAATCGCTGTACTTAAAGATCAAGTAGCACCAAAAGTTGCACAAGCGATGCCTGCGGATGGCAATGTTATTTATGGTGGTAGTGCAGATCAGCTTGAAAAAGCCATTGGTATAATGAGTGAAAATTTTGCATTTGCATTAGTGATTTTATTTCTATTGATGGCTGCTTTATTTCGCTCCGTGAAAGACAGTGCTTTAGTAGTGATCACCATACCTTTAGCGACTGTTGGTGGTATTTTAGCGTTGCAATTACTTAACCTATTTGTATTTCAACCGTTAGATCTATTGACCATGATTGGCTTTATTATTTTGCTCGGTTTAGTTGTTAATAATGCAATTTTATTGGTACATCAAACACGTTTAGCGCAACAAAATGGATTAAGTCGTGAGTCAGCAATTGAACAGGCGCTCACTTTACGTTTAAGGCCGATATTTATGAGCACAGCTACCAGCTTCTTTGGCATGTTACCTCTGTTACTTGTTCCAGGTGCAGGCAGTGTTATTTACCGTGGTTTAGCGGGGGTTATTGTGGGTGGTTTAGCTGTAAGCACAATATTTACAATAATACTTTTACCGTGTTTATTAAGACTCAACGCAAAAGACTTTGGTTTTAATAAAAAATCGAAAAATGATTCGAATTTAGTATCCGCAGCAAATATTGTTGCTGAAAAATAATTTAAGGAATATCTGATGAATAAATTAGCTTTAAATTTAATACTGGCAGGCATATTAACAAGTACGATGGCAATAGCTGCTGATGAAAAAGACGCAAAACTGGTTACGGTTCAAACCGTGAAAAATGAACAGGTTAATCCAACAACGTGGTTACCCGGCAATGTGATCAGTAGAACTAATTCGCCTATTTCTGCGGAACAAACTGGGCAATTATTATGGGTTGAGGATATTGGCGCTAAAGTTGAAAAAGGACAAGCCATTGCATCAATTGATAATAGACATCTGAAGTTACAACTAACTCAAAGGCAAGCACAACTTATGCAGCACCAAGCAGAAGCTGATTATTTGCTAAAGCAAAAAAAACGCATGTCTAAACTCAATAAAATGAACAATACGGCACTCAGTGAGCTTGAGCGCATAACAAAAGATTTAGCGATAGCACAAAATGAAGCGTTAGCATTAAGCTCTCAAATAGCGCAAACACAATTGGCAATAGAAAAAACCCATATTAAAGCGCCTTTTAGTGGGAGTATCAGTAAGCGATTTGTTAATGTTGGTGAGTTAATTTCAGTTGGACGTCCTTTAGTGCAATTAGTTGATACACATCATTTAGATATTAAAATTGCTGCACCAATAAGTATTGCACCTTACTTACAAGCCGATAACAAGGTATTGGTTAAATGGCAGAAAAACTTAATTGAGTTGCCTGTGAGGACTTGGAGTCAAGCGGGCGATCCCTTATCACGTACTTTTGATGTGCATTTATCTGCGGATGGTTTAAACCTAGTTGCAGGTTCTGCGGTGACAGTTTCTTTACCAAAAAGTACAACTAAAATGGCGACCTTAGTACCAAGAGATGCCTTAATCGTAAGAGAAAAAGAAACATTTATTTTAACGGTAGATGAAAATGATGAAGCCCAAAAAATTAATGTATTAGTAGGATTAGGAATGGGTGAATGGGTATCGGTTACAGGTGATATTAATGCGGGTGAAGAGGTTATTATTCGCGGCGCTGAGCGATTACAATCAGGAGAAAAAATAAGACGTCATAAAGACTTAGTTGCAAAAGTTAATTAGATAATCTGGATTCAGTTTAATAAAATAACTCATACTACTAAAACTATTAGTCGTATGAGTTATTTTATGCTGCTGTTAAAGTAAATAAACCTAAAGCAGCTAAAGCGATCCCTAAAACCTTACTGAATTTGTCACCCAAGGGCGCAATCTTTTCAATTATAACAATCATTGTTAGGGCTAATATCCACTTTAAATCCATTACACCAAATACAAATAATAATGCCATTAATAACCAACAGCAACCAATACAGTATTGGCCATGTTTGAACCCTATTTTTATAGCGTTGATAGTGCCTTCTTGCCATTGAGTCATGATAAAATTTAGGGGCGAACGACATAAATTAAGGCAACGCTGTTTAAGAGGTAGCCACTGATAAATTCCTGCTATGATGAGCAATAAACACGCAAACCACTTTTGTCCGATTATCATCATAGGGGTTAAAATTGATAAATGGTGAAGCCACCATTGAAGTAAACTAATAACTAAACTGTATAAACTCCATGCTATTAGATATCCCAAAATAAAATAGAGTGTATGCACATATTCAGTATTTCTAGCTTGTCTTTTTTGATTTATTTTCTCAATTAATAATACAACAGGTATCGCAGATGGCAGCATCATTCCTGCCATCATAATTGCCCACATAATAAATAGCATTACATTATCGAAATAGCTCCATTGAGATACTGGCGCCATATTCATTGTCATTTCAACTAACATGTAATACCAACTCATCACTATTAATGAAGTTAATGTGAGCAGTACTGTTTTTTTATGACGAAATATTGAGAGAGCTTTATGCAAAACTAATTAGCCCATTCAACTTGCGCTTTAGCTGCAAATTTACCTACATGTTCAAATTTAAGGCCATTATGATTCATCGACATTTCATTTGTAGTACCTATGATGCCGTCGTTCCAAAAGAAGCCACCATCGGGATAGGTGATATGTACATTTTGATCTTCACCATTCATAGGGTTCTTTAATGGGGTATGCTGTACTGTTAAAACGCCTTGTACTGAAAAAGATGAATATTTATCGTCAACGTTCATAGATATGTTTTTAACTAATGGACCTTCAAACTCACTGAAAGTATCTGCTAAGGCTTCAAATGGCATGCCGCCAGCTTGACCTGAAAAAATGGTGGCTATTGCGGTTACTTGCTCAGCTGTTGCTGTACTATCAATAAAAAGTGCGCCTTTGCCATTACCTTCATGAATCGCTTTAGGCCAAGATGCAGCAAAAACAATTTTCAATCCCGTTAAATCGGCATTATCAAAATGGCCTCTTTTAACATAAAATCCCAGTAAAGCTTCACATCCTCCATTGTCGCTATCAGGGAATCCTGAAAACTGACACCCACAACCATGACTACAATTACAACATTCGATTTGATGCATTGATAATGCCCATTTTTTATCAGACATAGCGTTCACCATAAGTTTTGACAAGAATTTCAAGTATAGTTTAGATTGGGTATTTGGTTGGACATTACATGAGGGATAGAAAGTAAAAAGACGCTTAAAGCGTCTTTTATTGATATTTTAATCTAGATTTTATAAGGCTTCGATAGTTGCAACCGCTTGACTAAATGCAGATAAATCAAGCTCTAGACATTCGCCTTCTTCTTGCCAATTAACACCGATAATAACACCATCTTCATTTAAATCTTCAACCCAAAATTCAAGCCATTCAGCCACTGATATTTCAGCTGGAATATAGTTTTTCCATTCATCTACACAGTGAAGTTGAGCAAGTTCAATACTTGACCAAGTAGGCATTACATCAGAATTTTCAAAATTAATAGAGTCTAAAACAACCCAGTCTTCACTTTCTTTGTCTTGTAGTGCCCATAGTGTTTGTGTTGGTTTAATATCTGCTAAAAAAGTGCTCAGTATTTGGTTGTTATCTTTCATGGTAGGCTCGTTTAAATATAATTAATGACAAGATTATACTGGGAAGTGTTTTAATGAACAAATCGTAATTTATTCTAACGAATAGCTTGATAATGTTAAGCTGCGTTAAAAGTAGCCGAGTGTCTGAATAACTCGGCTATGTTAATATATTTATAATTTACCTATAAATTTATTCATTATCCGCTTTAAATCACCTTTACTCATCTGGCTGCAGCTGACCGTTTTGTCGCAAGATCTTCGGGCTATAAGGCTAGTTCCTGTTGTTTTAGCAAATTGTTCAGGGTAAGCGTTTTTAAAACTAGCTAATTCACTATTTAAAAAGTCAGCTAAAACGGGGGATGAAACAGCAATAACTTCCATTTCATCATTTGGCCATTGTATTTGTTTACTTATATTAGTATCTACATTTGATATAAGTGCATTATTTTTTTGTTTGTTATTCGATGATAAGCTTGAAATAATCTCTGTTACCTTAGGGTAATGACTATTATTGAGATTATTTTCTTGGTGAAGTTTATTTATAAAACTGCGTACGTTTGTATTTTTTAATTCATATGATTTAGTGAGCCACTTATCTGCTTCAGTAGTATCATAAAAGCCAAAATCTTTACTTGAATATATCACTCCTAAAATAAATGCGGAATCGCTATGTTTGTTTCTAGCAGCTTGCTGGAAATATTTAACCCCTTTATCGTGATCTAGTAATTCGGGTTCGGTGAGATAAAGAAATCCAGTTTTTCCTTGTGCACGAATAGAGCCGTATCTTGCTGCTCGCTTATAATATTTTAAGGCCGATGATAAGTTTTTATCAGTACCATAACCGTAATAATAAAATTCAGCTAATGTCGTCATCGCTTCAGCATAGCCAAGTTTCGCTTTTTTCTTATACTCTTTAAAATAGCTAATGCAATCAGATGTGTTGCACGCTTCTATTTCTGCTGCTTTTAGAGTATTAAAAAAACTGAATAGATATATAAGCACTGTAAATTTAAGTATTTTTTTCATTAAAACTTCCTTTTTTGTTTATTAAAATAAATCAGAGTATTCGGTAGGAACAATATGGGTTCCTATTGTTAGACGGAATCTAGGGGTATTGTTAGCCTTAATCGTTGTGCTTAAGACCTTAGTAATACCTTTAGATTTTATTTTCAAGCTTAGTTTTTGCTCTACAGATAGTACTTTCAATGTTTCTAAGGCTTTTAATTTATTTGATCTCGTTAATTCCATTTCGTTTATTTCGAGTATTTCATCTGTGGGTAATAATCCCATTTTATTGGCAATACTGCCTGAAGCGACAGATAAAACGATGAATCCATTTTTTAAATCGATAGTATTTAGCACTAAACCTAAAAATATATTTTCTTGAGCAGGTATGATCATTTCATAGTTAAAGCCATGCATGGTCTTACCTGATTTTTTTTCTATTTCACTGATCTCAACTAAATATGCTTTTATATTGTCTTGCATCTTTTTTAGTAATAGTTGTGATTCTGGCGTATAAGCATGTGTTTCTGGTTTAGCATTTGCCGTAAATACAAATGCAGTGCACAGTATAAATAGACTAAAAAACTTCATTACGGCCTCCTCAGGTTAAATTGAAATAATGTGTGAATCTTTATTTATTAATAATGAATTTTCGACAAGTTGCTTGCGTTGCTGCCATAGCTCTAATTTTTTATTCACGCTACTATTAGTTAAATAAGCTTGCTGTAATGATTCATCAATGACATTGAGCTGCACTTGTAATTGATTGAAGCTATCTCTGCTTAATAAGTTGTCATTTAACTGTAACGCTAATTGTTGCTGGATTTGATTATTTTGTTCTATCCAGTTTGTTAAAACTATTTGTTCAGATTGATAGCTATTTTGAGTTGGTTGAATTGTTAATTGTGGCCAAAAAGCAATAGCAGCAATAGATGCAGCTAAAGCCAAACTACTAAAGCGCCAAAAAATGACTTTTTGTTGCACTTGTTTCACCAAAATTAACTGTTGTTGCTTTTGATGCACTTGTTTTAAAGCACTCCAGTTAGTGGTTAAGTCTGGAATGATGGGTTGTAGATGCATTTTATTGCGCATACTAATTAAATTGAGAGCTCTTTGATTACATGCTTCACATTGAGCTAAGTGCTCTTTGTCATTTTGTGTTAACTCGAGTAGTTGGTCATCAGTTAAATGCATTTTTGTGTTCTCGACTCTGATATATTTTGTTTTAAAGTGTTGTAGGCTCTGCTTAAAGTTACTTTAGAAAAACTCTCTGATTTATTGAAAAAAGAAGCTATTTCTTTATGGTTGTAACCTTCAACTTCATGTAAAAATAATACTGCTCTTGCTGTTTTTGATAGTTGGCGTGTCAAAACCTCTAAATCATGACAAGAATCTAACCAGTCATAA
>Ga0209292_1003342_pt1 | contig 17723 bp, 11 predicted proteins | sample GOMGulsemesocosm_2_FD_184634 | JGI IMG/M metagenome (GOLD analysis project Ga0209292, IMG submission 184634) | Methane-oxidizing microbial communities from mesocosms in the Gulf of Mexico - GOM9C Gulf of Mexico (SPAdes) (version 2) | ecosystem: Environmental > Aquatic > Marine > Cold seeps... | reverse complement strand
CCCTACTTTGGCGAAACCTCCTTTGCCACAGATATCCTTCATGCGGGTGACCATGTTGAACGCGACACGGATGCAATCCTTGTAACCACCCCGATTGAAGCGGATTTAGCCCTAATTTCGGAAAATCTCCCGCCTAACGACGGGGAAGATGGTACCCTTAGAAATTCAGAGCAATCACAGGAAACAGAAACCGCCCACGCTTTGGTCAGCAATGTGGATAGCGTTCCAGATATGCCTGCAGAAATCCTCATAACAGCCCCCATTGAGGACGAAAAGCCAGACGGCGACAGCGAGGCCTCGCTCGGAGGGGGCGCACTCCCCACAGATCTAGAAGCAACCTCTGATACCCCCTCAGAGGTGAAAGCCGAATTGTCTTCCGAAGCTACGCCCGTCACAGAGGAAATGACTGTATTTGGCGCAAGAATTACGCCAGAGCAGGCCGGTACGGCAAAATTTTCGTCGCGTGGCTTGCTTATTTTGACGGCAATCGCTGTGATTTTTGGCGGGTTGCTGGCGCTCTGGATGGGTCAAGCTGCGCAGCGCGACACAGGCGCACCTCAAGCCGCAGCCCCGACAGAGATTGCATCTATTGCCCAAGACGATAACGCATCCATTATCCAAGATAATACAGAACCAGCGCCACAACCATCCGTGCCGCCCGCCCCCATTCAGCTGACCTATGAAGACGCCGAAGATTTCTATGCAGAGAATGCGATCTGGATCTTGGCCCCGGATGTTGGGCAATACAATGGCACTGAGACACCCGCGCCCAAGCTCCCCGATGCGGTGGCGGCTGGAAGCGTTGGCGCGGACGGCCTATATTTGCCCTCGCATGATCCGGCGCTGCCGTCCTTTGATGCTCTCGCACTGCCACTGTTGAACACCCACACCTCTGAGCGCCAACTGCCCGACATCACAGATCCCGCCCCTGCAGGCACGACCTTTGCGGTTAACGGAATTGGCCTTGTGATCCCGACACCGGAAGGCACAGAAACCGCTAACGGCATCCGAATTTTTGCCGGACGCCCCGATTTTCTGATTCCGCCGCGCCCCATTGATGCACCCGATGAGGAAACAGCACCAGAAGACACCGTGGATCTGTCAGAATTTCACCCCTATCTGCGCCCGTCAGATCTGATCCAAAATCACGAACGCAGCATCTATGGTGGCCTGACCCGTAACGAACTTGCAGCACGTAGACCTGACCTGCGCCCTCAATCCGCCCAAAACGCACCAGATGTGGACATAACACCAACAGAGTTCGCAGTTGCTGTTTCAGTCATACCGACATCACGGCCAGACGGGTTTGATGCGACGGTGGCTGCTGCCCTCGCAGCCCGCAGCGTCGCACGCGACAGGGATAGCAGTGAGAGCGCATCGCCTGCCGCATCCGCACCGGCAAGCACTGCGCGCCCTTCTGGACCAGTCATTCCGACGCGGGCCTCCGTTGCGCGTCAGGCAACGATCACCAACGCGATCAACCTGCGCCGCCTCAGCCTTATTGGCGTTTACAAAACTTCCGGCACACGTCGCGCTTTAATGCGTACGCGCAGTGGGCGTTATGTGCGGGTTGAAGTCGGTGATCGCATCGATGGCGGACGTGTTGCTGCAATTGGAGACAACAGCATCCAATACATCAAAGGTAGCCGTAATATCACGATGGAAGTCCCCGGTTCCTGATTAACCAAGATGGCGCAAAAGACAGGTTTCTAAGGCGTATTCTGACCAGAAAATATAATTTCCGTGACGTATAGACATAAGGTGCCTCCCTCCCCTTGCGTAAGCTTGGAATATGAGGCACCAAAGCGAAGTTGCGGCCCAGCCGCAGGCGTTGATTGCGCCACGATAGGCCATTAGGGCCAGGAAACATCCCCTTCCCCGGACGACGCTGACCGGATAGAAGGGCGGCAGGCCGAGACTTCTGGAGACGGATAAGATTATGAATAACGATGTAAAACCCACCGAAGAGATTTCCGTACGCGACGTCTTTGGCATTGATACTGATATGGTTGTGAAGGGCTTCGCCGAAGCAACCGACCGCGTACCAGAGATCGACCCGACCTATAAGTTTGACCCCGACACCACCTTGGCGATTCTGGCAGGCTTTGCTTATAATCGTCGCGTGATGGTGCAGGGCTATCACGGCACAGGTAAATCTACCCACATCGAACAAGTCGCCGCCCGCCTGAACTGGCCCGCTGTGCGTGTGAACCTCGACAGCCACATCTCGCGGATCGATCTCATCGGTAAAGACGCAATCAAATTGGTTGACGGCAAACAAGTCACCCAATTCCACGAAGGCATTCTGCCATGGGCACTGCGCAACAATGTTGCCATCGTCTTTGACGAATATGATGCCGGTCGTGCGGATGTGATGTTTGTGATCCAGCGCGTGCTGGAAACCGACGGCAAACTGACACTGCTTGACCAGAACGAGATCATCACCCCGAACCCGAACTTCCGCCTGTTTGCCACTGCAAACACCGTCGGTCTGGGCGATACAACCGGGCTGTACCACGGCACACAACAGATCAACCAAGCCCAGATGGACCGTTGGTCACTTGTGGCGACGCTGAACTATCTGTCGCATGACGCGGAAACAAATATTGTTCTCTCAAAAAACCCTGTGTTCAACACAGAAGCTGGCCGCAAAACCATCAGCCAGATGGTTACTGTTGCCGATCTGACCCGCACCGCGTTTATGAACGGCGATCTGTCCACCGTGATGAGCCCACGTACCGTGATCAACTGGGCCCAAAACGCCCAAATCTTCCGCAACGTCGGCTATGCTTTCCGGCTGAGCTTCCTGAATAAATGTGACGAACTTGAGCGCCAAACCGTGGCAGAGTTCTATCAACGCTGCTTTGACGAAGAACTGCCCGAAAGCGCTGCGTCTACGGCGATGGGGTAATAATAACGGGCAGCGCCCCTTCCTGTGGGAGGGATGGTTGCACCAATGCAAGGTCGGGATCCCAATCCTTATGGATAGAATTCCGACCTTGCAGCACACTGATTTGACACCTTAGGCTGGCATCATGAGCAAACCGACCGACAACCCCGCTGACCCGTTCAAAAAGGCCTTGGCTGAGGCCACCAAAGTTATGGCCAATGACAGTGAATTAACGGTGACTTACACCGTTGATCCAGCGGGTAAAACAGATGACACCATCCGTCTGCCACAGGTCACACGCCGTATGACCCGCGACGAGGTTCTAATGGCACGTGGCACCGCGGATGCTTTGGCAATGCGTCACCGTCATCACGATGCAGCCACTCATAATAAATACCTGCCGCAAGGCCAAATGGCTCGTGATCTTTACTCTGCCATGGAAGAAGCCCGCTGCGAAGCCATGGGAGCACGCCAGATGCCCGGCGCGCTTTCAAACATTGATGTGAAGCTCGAATCTGAGGCTAAGGCAAAGGGTTACGGTGAAATCACCGACCGTGCAGAGGCCCCGTTGGCCACGGCTGCGGGATACCTCGTACGTGAACTTGCCACCGGGCGTGAGCTGCCAAAATCTGCGCAAAACGTGAAAAACCTCTGGCAGGACTATATCGAAGGTCAGGCAGGCGGCACCTTGGAAACCCTGCAAGACACCCTTGCTGACCAATCTGCTTTTGCGAAATTCGCCCGCCAGATGATTGATGATCTTGGCTATGGCGATCAACTTGGTGATGATCCCGACGCCGAAGATGACAGCGCCGATGACGAAGCCCAAGAGGACGGCGACGAAGAGCAGGAGCAAGACAGCCAAGGCAATGAGGAAAACCAAGACGAGGCCGACGCCCAACCGGAGCAAAGCCAAGAAGATAGTGAAGACGCAAGTGAGGCCCAGGTTAGCATTGATGATATGGCAGACCAGGAGCAGGGCGACGAGGCCGAGCTGCCAGAAGGCGACGCCCCGATGGAGCCCCCAGCCCCTGCCCCAGTGTCTGATGCTGATCCGAATTATCACGTCTATCATTCTGATTTTGATGAGGAAGTTCGCGCTGAAGACTTGGCCGAACCTCAAGAACTTGAGCGACTGCGCGCCTATTTGGATCAACAACTTGAACCATTGAAGGGCGCTGTGTCGCGCCTAGCCAACAAGCTGCAACGCCGCCTTCAGGCACAACAAAACCGCAGCTGGGAATTCGATCTTGAAGAAGGTGTTCTTGACGCTGGCCGTCTTGCACGTGTGGTAATTTCACCGACCACGCCGCTGTCGTTTAAGATGGAACAAGACACTGAGTTCAAAGACACCGTTGTAACGCTATTGCTCGATAACTCAGGCTCAATGCGTGGTCGTCCGATCTCCATCGCTGCAATTTGTGCTGATGTTCTGGCCCGCACATTGGAACGCTGTCAGGTGAAGGTGGAAATCCTTGGATTTACGACACGCGCTTGGAAAGGCGGGCAATCCCGCGAAAAATGGCTTGCAGAAGGTCGCAAAGAACAGCCGGGCCGCCTGAACGATCTGCGCCACATCATCTATAAATCCGCTGATGCGCCCATGCGTCGGTCACGGCCAAATCTTGGATTGATGATGAAAGAGGGCCTGCTAAAGGAAAACATCGACGGTGAAGCGCTTGAATGGGCCCACCGCCGCATGACCGCACGCCCAGAAGCGCGTAAAATTCTAATGGTGATTTCTGATGGTGCACCGGTGGATGACAGTACACTATCTGTTAACCCTGCCAATTATCTAGAAAAACACCTACGAGACGTGATCGCAATGGTCGAGAAACGCCGCACGGTTGAGCTTCTAGCCATCGGCATCGGCCATGATGTGACGCGCTATTACGACCGCGCTGTAACGATCACTGATGTTGAACAGCTCGCCGGTGCGATGACGGAACAACTGGCCTCTCTGTTTGATAATGATCCACGTGCACGAGCCCGTTTCTTGGGGATCAAAAGGGTCGGATAATCCGAGCTTTCAAAGAGACAGAAACTGCGGGCTCAAGCTTCTACCCCTTCTGTGCGTGCACGTCGCTATAAAAACTGATGAGATCATCTCATAAGGGAAAAACCTTTCCCGGATTCATGATATTTTCTGGATCAAAGGTGGTTTTTATTGCTTTCATCACGCTCACGGATTCCCCATGTTCCTGCACGAGAAGGTCCATCTTTCCCATCCCGATCCCATGTTCGCCAGTCGCAGTGCCACCCATAGAAAGCCCCTGCACAACCATCTGTTCTGAAACATATTTTGCAGACTTCAACTCAACCTCGTCTTTAGGATCAATCAACAGAATAGCGTGAAAGTTCCCGTCCCCGACATGGCCTAAAATGGGGCCAATCAGGCCGCTTTCATCAATCAACGCACGCGCCGAGATCACCGCCTCTGCCAAGCGGGACACAGGGACACATACATCTGTCACCACAGCGGTTTTCCCGGGCCGCAGACCAAGGCAGGCGTAATAGGCGCGGTGGCGCATCGCCCAAAGTCGGTTGCGATCCTCAGCCTGAGTAGACCAGTCAAAGCCGCTCGCGCCAAATTCTGAAATGATCTCACCGAAACGTTCGGCCTGCTCCTTCACCGCGCAGTCAGATCCGTGAAATTCGACCAGCAAATGCGGTTGCACGGGCAAGCCCATATTCGCATCCTTGTTCACGGCATCTACAGCCAGATCATCTAGGAACTCTATCCGTGCCATAGGGATCGCGCATTGCACCGTCGTGATCACGGCGTTCACAGCACTTTCCATATCAGGGAAGGCGCAAACCGCAGCGCCCACCGCCTCAGGTTGTCCGTGCAGGCGCAAGGTGAGTTCAGTGATCAGGCCAAGCGTTCCCTCTGCCCCGCAAAACAATGCTGTCAAATCATAACCAGACGCCGATTTTCGAGCGCCAGAGCCCGTGCGGATCACCCGACCATCTGCCAAGACCACTTCCATCGCCAAAACATTGTCGCGCATGGTACCGTAACACACCGCCGTTGTGCCGCTGGCCCGGGTCGAGGCCATCCCGCCGATACTCGCGTTTGCCCCCGGATCTACTGGGAACATCAACCCCGTTGCGCGCAATTCATGGTTCAAGTCTTCGCGTGTGATGCCCGGTTGTACCCGCGCTGTTAGATCTTGATCATTGACCTGCAACACATTGTTCATACGTGAAAAATCCACGCAAATCCCGCCATGGATTGCTGAAGTATGCCCTTCAAGGGATGTCCCAGCACCATAGCCAATCACCGGCACATGATGACGCGCACAGATCTTCACAATCTCTGAAACTTCACCGGTATTTTCAGGCCAAACCACTGCATCAGGTGGTGCAGGTGCAAACCAAGTTTCACTGCTTCCGTGATTGGCACATTCCCCTTTGGAGATGCTAAGTCGTGCCCCAAACAAGGATTTCATTTCAGAAATTGCGATTTTAACTTCCATTTGACCCCTCAGACATGGCAGGCAGGAAAGATATGGTTAATGCTTCTTTCCTATTGTTTAGAACCAATCGGCTGAGAACCCTAGAGACAACAGGTCCGCGCAGAAGAAGATGACGTCAAGTTATATCAAATCCCTGATCCAACAAATGTTGAGCGATCTGAAATCCGCTTGGCACGTTCTACGTGTGAAGGGCCCCGATGAAGTTCAGTTTTGGTTTATCGCACTGATTGTTGGCGTTGGTGCGGGTTTTGCCGCCCTAGGCTTTCGCATGGGCATTGAGGCATTGCAAACTGCGGTTTATGGCGTCGATGACAGTCGCACCCTGCATTCCTACCTAAGCGCGCTGCCTTGGTATTGGATTATCAGCATCCCGGTTATTGGTGGAGTTGTCAGCGGCTTGCTGTTGCAGTGGCTTACGCCAGATGGGCGCGCGCGTTCTGTTGCGGATGTGATTGAAGGCGCGTCATTGCATAAAGGCCGTGTCGAAACTCGCGCAGGTATTGGGTCTGCGATGGCCTCGCTTGTGACGCTTTCAACCGGCGGATCATCCGGACGCGAAGGCCCTGTAGTGCATCTTGCGGGTGTAGTTTCCACTTGGGTTTCCAATCGCATCAATGCCTCGGGTATTACCGGACGCGATTTGCTGGGCTGCGCTGTGGCAGGCGCGGTTTCCGCCAGCTTTAACGCCCCAATCGCAGGGGCACTTTTTGCGCTTGAGGTCGTCTTACGTCACTTTGCTGTGCATGCTTTTGCCCCCATTGTCATCGCTTCCGTAGCGGGTACAGTGGTCAACCGCCTGCAGTTTGGAAACGTCACTGAATTTGTGCTGAAATCCAACAATGAGATGCAGTTTTATATCGAACTGCCCGCCTTCCTGATCCTTGGGCTGATCTCTGGGTTGGTGGCTGCGATCTTCATGCGATCCGTATTTTTCGCTGAACACGCGGGCGATCAACTACAGGCACGTTGGCGTATTCCCGGGTGGCTGCGCCCAGGTCTGTCGGGGTTAATCCTTGGCGTCATGGCGGTATTTTTCCCCCACATCATTGGGGTTGGCTACGAAACCACCTCTGCTGCACTGACGGGTAAACTTCTGTTCTTTCAGGCAGTTATTTTTGTTATCCTCAAATGCGTTGCTGTGGCTGTCACCTTTGGCGGACGCATGGGCGGTGGGATATTCTCCCCCTCTCTGATGATTGGAGCAATGACGGGTCTCGCATTTGGCATGGTTGCCACCAGCATTTTCCCATCTGTATCTGGCGAAGAAACCCTTTATGCCCTTGCTGGTATGGGCGCTGTGGCCGCTGCTGTATTGGGCGCCCCTATTTCGACAACGTTGATCGTGTTTGAACTGACCGGAGACTGGCAGACGGGCCTCGCCGTGATGGTTGCAGTTTCGCTTTCCACCGCATTGGCTAGCCGTCTCGTTGATCGCAGTTTCTTCCTGACGCAACTAGAGCAGCGCAATATTCACATCGCTGCAGGCCCGCAAGCCTGGCTGCTTGCGACGTTCTCAGTGGCAGATGTAATGCGGGATCGAAACCACAAAGACGCCGCCCCGGAAGAGAGCTGCTGGGAACTGGTTGAGCAAGGCATTTATGTAGATGGCAACGCCACGCTTGAGGCCGCCATGCCGATTTTTGACAATAGTGGTGCGGATTTTATTCCCGTGGTGACACTTGGCGGTGAAGATCAACCACCGGAACTTTGGGGCGCTATTTTTGAAGTTGACGCCCTACATGTTTTCAACGACGCCCTCAAAGAGACCGCCGCAGAAGAACATAGCTAAAGCCTAAAAAGCTGGATCAAACCTTTTCGACCGTCACTTTATCGGTGAAAAACGCAATATGCCCAGCAATCAAAGCCACGTTTTTATGCGGGGCTTCATAGTACCAAGCGGCGTCTTCAATCACCGTGCTTTTGGTTTGGATTGAAAAATAGCGCGCATCGCCTTTGTGCGGACAATGGCTGGCGGTTTCGCTTTCGTCCAAAAACGCAGTGGCAATATCACCTGCAGGGAAATAGATCACCGCTGGATAATCGCCTTCGCGCAATTCCAATGCTGCACGGCTTTCGCCAAGAACAGCCCCACCTGCTCGCACGATATACTGCCCGCTGGCCGGGGTGATTTTGATATGTTCGTTCATGTTATACTCCATCGTACGGCCGCTTTTACGGGCAAATTGTAACAGAAATAATTCAAGCCCAGGCTACGGTGACATCACAAAGATCCACAGGCCATTTCCAACCAGATCGCAGCTTTTTTGGAAACCTGATCATGTAACAGTTGAAAGGTCTTCGCATGATATGCGTTTAGCCAATCCCGTTCATCATTAGAGAGCATTTCCACCACGATCATATTACGATCAATCGGCGTGTAGGCCAAGGTTTCAAAGCCCAGCATATCGCGAGCATCAGCCCCCGGCAGGTCACCAGCTTGCTGCACAATAAGCAAGTTTTCAATACGAATCCCAAACTTGCCCTCACGGTAATAGCCGGGTTCATTCGACAGGATCATGCCCGGCAGCAAAGGCACTTCCGAGATACGCGCGATACGCGCAGGACCTTCATGTACTGACAGAAACGCTCCAACACCATGCCCGGTACCATGATCAAAGTCATGCCCAGCCAACCAGATTGGATAGCGCGCAATTGGATCCAAATCCCGCCCTGACAGCCCACGTGGCCAACGCACGCGCGAAAGGGCAATCATCCCCTGCAACACCCGCGTGAAACACTGTTTTTCGTCATCCCCGACTTCACCAACTGCAATGGTTCGGGTGATGTCGGTGGTGCCATCCTTATATTGGCCGCCACTGTCCACTAGCAAAACTTGACCCAATTCAACCGGAAGATTGCTGTCCTCTGACACGCGGTAATGACAGATCGGCGCATGAGGACCCGTGGCCGAAATCGTCTCAAAGCTGATATCATACAGTGCATTGGTCGCCCGGCGGAAGCCTTCCAAATTCTGCGCCACGGAAATTTCCGTCAACCCGCCCTTTGGTGCTTCTTCGGACAACCAACACAAGAATTCAGCCATTGCCGCCCCATCACGCAGATGCGCGGCACGCATACCAGCAAGTTCCGTTTTGTTTTTAACGGCTTTTGGTAGAATACAGGGATCTGGATTACGGCTAATCTCAGCTCCAGCGGCTTCCAATATGGACGCCACAGCAAAAGGTGCACTCGCTGGATCAACTCGTACAACCCCCTTCAGATCAGCCAAACAGGCAGGAAAATCATCTGGAGAGTGACAGATCACTTGCTCACCTAGGTGATCGTGAACATCATACAACTTGTCTGGATCCGCGAATAGATCGACCCGCCCATCTTTATGCAGGATTAAAAGCCCCTGCATCACCGGATTATGGCTCACGTCGTGTCCCCGGATATTCAAAAGCCAACAAATGCTATCCGGTAATGTGATAACCGCATGATCTTCGCCTTCAGCGACAAGTTCTTGGGCCATACGCGCGCGTTTGCTCGAATGAGATTCGCCTGAAAACTCAACCGGATGTGCAAAAGCGGCAACTTTAGGGGACCCTGGCTGATCGTGCCAAATCACATCAATCAGATTACGGCAGGGGCGCAAAGATTGGCCTGCCTTCGCGATAATCCCTACCGTTTTTTCGACGTCTGATAATGTGTGCAACCAAGGATCAAAACCGATCACCGCACCTTCCGGAGCATGTTCACTAATCCACGTCCCCGCCTGATTTGAAGGCCATGAGACTGGTGTAAAATGCTCCAGATCAACCTGTGTCTTTACTTGGACGGTATAGCGCCCGTCAATGAATACGCCCGCATTATCCGCCAGCGCGACACAAAACCCGGCCGAGCCCTGAAACCCAGTCAGCCAAGCAAGTCGCGCATCACGGTCAGCAACATATTCCCCCTGATGCACGTCCGCACGAGGCACAATAAAACCCTGTAGGTCTTCAGATTGCATTGCCTTACGCAACTCTGACAATCGCGCGGGACCTTTTTCAGGCTCTGAACGGGTTTCGTAGCTCTGGAACATTGCTCACCTCTATGCTGCAACTGTCTGCGGATTTAGGGCGAAGGTTCATACAGACTGGCTGATTTGTCCATCGTAAAAGCGGTGCAGCTTGGGGCGCTTCAACGGTCCGACCTGACACCTTAGTCTTTATGGAAAGATAGAGAGTAAATCATTGCCCAAACAGGACTCACTTCAACGAGTTCTAGCATCAAGCAGTTCAGCCGCTGCAGCACGTGCAGCATCCGAAATCGTATCTCCCGAAAGCATTCGTGCAATTTCATCAACGCGTTCTGAGGCATCCAATGGCACAACACGGCTGATGGTTTCGGTCTTTCCAGTATGTTTCTCAACCCGCCAGTGATGCGCGCCAAGAGCCGCAACTTGCGGTGAATGGGTCACGACAAGCACCTGCCCGCCATCCGCCAAGGTCGCCAAACGCCGACCAACTGCATCAGCTGTTGCGCCGCCAACCCCCCGGTCGATCTCGTCAAAGATCATGGTCAATGCAGATTCTTCTCCAGTCAAACAGACCTTCAGCGCTAGTAAAAATCGCGACAGTTCGCCGCCTGAAGCGATCTTATCAAGCGGGCCTGAGGGCGCGCCAGGATTTGTTGCAACCCTGAAACCTACCTGATCGATCCCGTCAGGTCCCGCAGGCGCATCCGTGATTTCAGTTGTGAAAACAGCGCGTTCCATTTTCAAAGGTGCAAGTTCCATCGCCATGGCACGATCAAGACGCGTGGCAGCCTTTCGTCGTCCACTGCGCAGCTTCTCTGCGGCAGCATTATAAGACGCACGCACTTCACGCGCGGCCTGTTCAAGCACAGCTAGATCGGCCTCTCCGCCAGTCAAAGCGTCCAACCTGTTGCGTAAACCATCTGCAAAAACGGCAAGCTCATCTGGCAAAACAGAATGCTTGCGCGCAAGTCCGCGGATCGCGAACAGCCGTTCTTCGCAGGCCTCAAGATCTGCCGGGTTGAATTCCAACGAATCCATACCACCTGTCACCAGTATTTCCGCCTCGCCCAACTCATTCATTGCCCGTGACAAGGCTTCAATCGCCTCGGTAAAAAGACCTTCTGCGGGACCGTCTGCCTCCTCCAGCCAGCGCAACGCATCAGACATCATGCCTTCGGCGCCCCCAACGGACAGCGCCCCATACGCACGCGCAACATCCGTACGCACCTTCTCTGCAGCCTGCATTCGACGGCGCGCGGCATCAAGCTGTGCCTCTTCACCGGTTTCAGGTGCCAAAGCGTCCAACTCTGTCACCGCATGACGCAGGAAATCTTCCTCAGCGCGCAGCTCTTCCAGTCGGGCCTGCGCCGTCGCAAGTGCCTGATCAGCTTCGCGTACGGCCCGCCAAAGCTTTCTGGTTTTCGCCAATGGCCCGTCTTCAAATCCACCATATTCATCCAGAAGCTTCTGATGTCCGCGCGCATTCAAAAGGCCGCGATCATCATGCTGACCATGCAATTCCAGCAATGTTTCAGAAAGCTGTCGCAACACCTCACCAGAGGCTCTCCGATCGTTCACCCAAGCAGTTTTACGGCCCTCACGCGTGTTGATCCGGCGTAGGATCAATTCAGCCCCTTCATCGGGTAGGCCTGCTTCCTCAAGGATTGCATGGGCCGGATGATCAGCCGTTAGATCGAAAACAGCAGTCACTTCACCTTGGTCTGCGCCCTGGCGCACCAGTTCTGCTCGTCCACGCCAGCCAAGAACAAATCCCAATGAATCCAACAAGATAGACTTGCCTGCGCCCGTTTCCCCTGTCAACACATTCAAGCCCGGTTGAAAAGCAAGTTCCAACCGATCAATGATCAACATGTCACGGATTTCAACCGTCCGAAGCATAGGTTTCCCCCGGAAATGACCCGATCAGAGCCATTCCCCCTTCACCGTTTGCCGGTAAATCTGAGCCAGCCAGTTGTTGCCACGTGGATTCGGCGCAAGCCCCTGCCCCGTCAGCAAATGATAACTATCTTGATAGAACCCAGAAGATTGAAAGTTATGCCCAAGAATTGCCGCCGCCGTCTGCGCCTCATCTGTCAGACCCAGCGACAAATAGGCTTCCACCAAGCGGTGTAGCGCTTCTGGAGCGTGGCTCGTGGTCTGGAATTGCTCCACCACGACGCGGAACCGGTTGATCGCTGCCGCGTAATGTCCACGCGAAAGATAATACCGCCCAATTTCCATTTCTTTGGCACCAAGGTGGTCAAAGGCTAGGTCAAATTTCAAGATAGAGGAACGCGCATATTCACTATCAGGATAACGTTCAATCACCGTGCGCAATGCTTGTAGCGCTTGAAAAGTCAGTCCCTGATCACGTCCAATTTCATCGATCTGATCATAGTATGACAGCGCCAACAGATATTGCGCATAGGCTGCATCTTCGTCGGCAGGGTAGAAATCAATATACCGCTGTGCAGCGGCCCGACTGTTCTCGAAATCACTGGCGCCATGATAGGCAAACGCTTGCATAATCAATGCCCGTTTTGCGAACTCTGAATAGGGGTAAAGCCGTTCAATTTCACCAAAGAGCCGGATTGCTTCATCAGGCTTTCGCTTGTTTTCAAGCGCAAATTCCGCCTGGTGGAAGATCTCTTCTGCTGTATAGCTTTCCAGCGAAACTTCCTGGTTCTTGTTGCTAAAGAAACCGCCAAGGAAGCCTCTGCGCGGTTCACCCTCATCACGACTTCCACAGGCTGAAAGCACGCTGATAACAGCAATCAGACTTACGGTTCTCAACACTAATTTCATGTGCAGGCCTACCCTGAAATTCGATTTAATCCGGTAAAATCCGGTTTTGTCATGTTTGGTCTAGCACAGAAAAATCCGCTGCAAAACGGCTTTCGCACAATTTACGACCCTAGCGGGCTGACATCCGCTAGGTCAAGGAATATGAGCAAGTAAACAAGGGGTTGCCGACAGTTCGCAAGATCTCAGCTTAGACAATTTCCTGTAGAAATCTCTGCGGCAGGTCACTTTTATGCAGGCCAGCACCTGGCAAACGCGCGGCGGTGGTTTCACAGCAGGTAATCATCCGGAAGGCATCTGGGTTCGCAAACAGCGCACGTAATAGTTTATTGGTCAACGCATGGCCTGCGCGAAAACCAGTGTAACGCCCCAGAACCGGTGCTCCCGCAAGGGCGAGATCACCAAGCGCATCCAGCATTTTGTGACGCACGGCTTCATCATCGTGACGCAAACCCCCTGGGGAAAGCACCTTCGCACCGTCAACCACAACAGCATTTTCCATCGTGCCACCCAGCGCAAGACCTTGGGCACGCATTGCATCCACGTCACTTTGACGACAAAATGTGCGACTGTCGCACAGTTCTCGCACAAAATTTCCGTTTGCAAGGTTCAACGTTTTGTATTGTTTGCCGATTGCCGCGTCATCGAATTCAATCTTGAAATCAATATAGAGACTATCTGAAGGTTCTAGTCGGGCGATCGCCTCGCCCTGGCGAACTTCAACAGGCTTCAACACCTCAAAAGCACGTACTGGTGCATTCAGAACTTGCGTACCCGTGCGCATCAGCCCTTCAACAAAGGGGTGCGCACTGCCATCAAGAATTGGAACTTCTGGCCCATCGACCTCGATAAGCGCGTTGTGAATACCACAGCCAGCCAATGCCGCCATAATATGTTCAACGGTAGAGACCTCAATACCTGCACTATTGCGCAAACGCGTACAAAGTGCGGCACCTTCAATAACCGCATCCCAGCGGGCTGGAACCAACGTATTGCCAGACAAATCCGTCCGCCGAAACCAGATGCCATATTCTGCAGAAGCCGGACGCACAATAAGCGTCGCCGGTTTACCCGAATGCAGGCCAGTGCCGGAAAAGCTTACGGGATTTTTAACTGTTGTCTGCAAAACTTACCTCAGGATGAGCGCGAAATCTGTTCATTCGCTGTGAAACAAATAGGCCCCCATGAAAAAAGAGACAATTCAATCTTTGTAACCAACTGAAACATCAAGTTTCACAATAGGCAGTTCTTCGCCTAGCAGCTCAGGCGAAGCAGGCTAAGTTACTAAAACAAAAGAAAAAGGCCCGCATTTGCGAGCCCCCTTCAAAAGATGTATTCCAAATATTTTGCTGAATACTAATTCGCCTGGCGACGCAAGAACGCGGGAATTTCAATGCGTTCCTGTTCTGGATCAGCAGCATCAGCAGGTTCCGCACTGGCCTCATGAGTTGCCAAGCGTGCTTGCGGATTACCCGCAGGTGCTCGCATCACGGAACGTGTAGCTTCTTCCTCTTCGGCGCCGTGACCCGTCATCCGATTGATCAGAGAGTTGATACCAAAACGCTGCTTAGCCTCAGGTGCAGCCTGAACAGGCCGCCGTGTAGGTGCTGACGCAGCAACAACGGCTGCCGGACGTGGCTGTGGCGTCTCTATAGCAGGAGCTGGCGCAGCAGCTGAGGCAGGCGCGTTCTGAACGGCCGCCTGCAAACGGGCAAGCGCCTCAGGTGAAGGAGTGCCAGCTGTTGGCGCACGCGGTGCAACAAATTCTGCTGCAGCAGGCTCAGCCGGGGTCATTTCAACCCGCGGTGCTGGCTGGTAAGCTGGGGGCGGCAGTGCATCATCTGCAACGGTTTCCACCCGTTGTCGTCCAACTGTTGTATCAATCTCGCTGAAAAGCGAATGCTCTGGCATCGCAGGCTTGGGAGCTTCTTCAACGACGGGTGTTTCAACTTCTACGGCAACAGCATCTTGCGCCAAAGGTTCAGCCAAACGGCGACGCGGAACCGGCATATCAGCAGAGTTGTCACGGGCATCAATACCGGTTGCCACAACGGAAACACGCATCATGCCATCAAGCGTAGTGTCTAGCGTAGAACCAACGATGATATTTGCTTCTGGATCAACTTCTTCACGGATACGATTGGCCGCTTCATCCAGCTCAAATAGTGTCAGGTCGTAACCGCCAGTGATGTTAATCAATACGCCACGCGCACCACGCAGGGAAATCTCATCCAGCAGAGGGTTCGCGATAGCTTTTTCAGCGGCCTGAACAGCACGATCTTCGCCTTCAGCCTCACCGGTGCCCATCATCGCCTTGCCCATTTCGTCCATTACGGCACGTACATCGGCGAAATCGAGATTAATTAGGCCAGGCCGAACCATCAGGTCAGTCACGCCCTTAACACCTTGATACAATACGTCATCAGCAAGCGAGAATGCTTCGGTAAAGGTGGTTTTTTCATTGGCCAGACGGAAGAGGTTCTGGTTTGGAATAATGATCAGTGTATCGACAACTTTCTGAAGGGCTTCAACGCCTTCTTCAGCTTGCTTCATCCGCTTATTGCCTTCAAACTGGAATGGTTTGGTCACAACGCCAACGGTCAACACCCCCAGTTCACGCGCAGCTTGCGCAATGATCGGCGCAGCACCCGTCCCGGTGCCTCCGCCCATACCAGCGGTAATAAAGCACATGTGTGCGCCAGCTAGGTGATCAACAATGCTTTCGATTGTTTCTTCAGCAGCGGCAGCACCAACAGAAGGACGCGCACCGGCGCCAAGCCCTTCAGTAACCTTCACGCCCATCTGGATTTTCGCCTGCGAGCGCGAGCCCTGCAAGGCTTGTGCATCTGTGTTTGCAACAACGAACTCAACACCATCCAATTCTTTTTCGATCATGTTGTTAACGGCGTTTCCGCCAGCGCCACCTACACCAAAAACGGTAATACGGGGTGTCAGATCTTCCTGATCGGAGCTTGTGAAATTCAATGCCATGATACTGTCCGCCTGTTTGTTACCATCAGATCCGGCCCAGTTGTCCCACTGATTTGCCTGATCGAATAATCGTTGTTTGTCTGATTCTACCGTGACGATTGCGCAACGTCACCTAAAAAAGTCCGTTAACCACAAAATATTGCGATTTACCACACTATTTGCGCGAGATTTCGCCAAAATCGCCAAGCCCAAGCCCAATTCGCCAAATTACCAATTATCTTTGAACCAACGAACAGCCCGACGCAGGCTGCGCGCAGGATACGTTTCGGTCGGAACATCAAAATCCCAGTATTCATCTTGTGGATTTGCTGCAAACAGCGACAACCCAACAGAGGAGGAGAAGCTAGGCCCCGTTGCGGCCTGCGGCAATCCCCGCACCCGCATCGGGCGTCCAAGACGCACTTGCTGGCCCAAAATTCGACTGGCAAGACCATCCAAGCCCGGAATCTGGCTACCACCGCCGGTCAGCACAATTTTCTGCCCCGGAAGGCTGTCAAATCCAGCCGCATCAAGCCGTGCGCGGACCTCTTCTAATATTTCTTCAACCCGCGGGCGCATAATACCGATCAGTTCCGCGCGCGACACTTGTCGTCGGTCATGTTCCCAATCACCAGTTTCCCCGCCGGTTTCAATCATCTCGCGATCATCCATACCCGTGGCCACAACGCCACCGTGCAGTGTTTTGATCCGTTCTGCCGCCTGCCAAGGCACCTGCAACCCAACGGAAACATCGCCCGTCACGTGATCACCACCAAGACGCACCGCATCTGCGTAGATCATGTGTTTCTTTATAAAGATCGAAATTCCGGTGGCCCCGCCACCAAGATCAACACAGGCAGCACCCAACTCTTGCTCATCTTCAACCAAGGAAGACACGCCAGAAACGTAGGCTGAAGACGCCAACCCAGCGAGTTCAAGATCACATCGCTTCACACAATACAGGATATTTTGAATGACATGAGCATCGACGGTCAGCATATGCAAATCCGCCGCAAGACGATTACCGATTTGGCCGCGTGGATCGCCATAACCAGAACGATGATCCACTGCGAAGTTCACCGGTTGCGCATGTAAAACATCACGTCCTAGGCCATAATCCGGCACATCCGCACCCGCCAAAACCCGCGCGATGTCACCTTCAGAGACCGGCCCACCATCGAGGTCAACTTCACCGGCAAGACCATAGCTGCGTGGATTGGCCCCGGAAAAACAGGCCATCACATGATCGACCCGCACATTCGCCATCTTTTGCGCCGCCTGCAACGCCGTGCGAATGGCGCGTTCTGTTTCGTGGATTGCGTCGATTTCGCCAAACTTAACACCTCGCGAACGGGTCGTGGCCGCGCCAATCACCCGAAAACCGCTTTGTCCAGCAAGCGAGCCCACACCGTCTTGTTCCAACGCACGATCATCGCCATCAAAGCGCAGCACCAAACAGGCCACTTTTGAGGTGCCCACATCCAGCACCGCTATCACGCCACGCTGCATCGCTGCTTTGCGCATGTTGCGCATTGCTCGTTGTGTTTCGTAAAGGCCGCTCATCGCTAGTCCCCTGCTCCTCTTGCTAAAACCTGTCCCTCACGTCCCAGCATCTATCTAC
>Ga0209292_1003341_pt1 | contig 17725 bp, 8 predicted proteins | sample GOMGulsemesocosm_2_FD_184634 | JGI IMG/M metagenome (GOLD analysis project Ga0209292, IMG submission 184634) | Methane-oxidizing microbial communities from mesocosms in the Gulf of Mexico - GOM9C Gulf of Mexico (SPAdes) (version 2) | ecosystem: Environmental > Aquatic > Marine > Cold seeps... | reverse complement strand
AGATACGGTAATAGCTAAAATACTTTTTTTCAGAACACTCATCGAGTCTCTCTCTTAATAATTATTATTTGATGATTTTTACTTGCTTAGTGTAGCGTAAAACCACCCCACAAAAAGCAACAAGTTGTAACAAATTGATGAGTGGATTTATAAACTTTATAAACCGTTAACTATCTCTTTAACAAGCGGTGGACCTTGATAAATAAAACCTGTGTAGACTTGTACTAAACTAGCGCCTGCTTGTAATTTTTCATTGGCATCAGCACTTGATGCGATACCACCGACACCAATAATAGGTAATTTATTATCAAGCGCTTCGCTTAATAATTTGATTACCAAGGTACTTTTTTCTTTAACCGGTTGACCACTCAAGCCACCTTGTTCATCGCCAAACTCAAGACCTTCAACACCTTCACGAGATAGCGTAGTGTTGGTTGCAATAACGCCGTCAATTTCATTATCAATTAATGATTTGGCAATAGATTTTACTTCATCGGCAGTTAAGTCTGGCGCAATTTTCACGGCAACAGGCACATACTTACCGTACTTCTCACTCAGTACTTTTTGTTCCGACTTTAATGCAACTAACAGTTCATCTAATGCTTCGCCGTATTGCAATGAACGCAAGCCGGGAGTATTGGGTGACGAAATATTCACTGTGATATAAGTAGCAAAGTCATACACTTTGCGCATACAGTGAATGTAATCATCTTTTGCATTTTCTTCTGGCGTATCCTTATTCTTACCTATATTGATGCCAAGAACACCTTTAAAGTTAGCCGCTTGCACTTGTGATACTAAGTAATCAACACCTTTATTATTAAAGCCCATGCGATTAATTACCGCATTGGCTTTTGGTAATCTGAAGATACGAGGTTTATCATTACCTGGTTGTGGCCGTGGTGTCACTGTACCTATTTCAACAAAACCAAAGCCCATCGCTGCAAACGCATTGATACACTCACCATTTTTATCAAGACCAGCCGCCAGACCGACTGAATTCGGGAACTTAATGCCCATAACGGTTACGGGTTTGTCTTGTACCTCTTGCTTATAAAAAACATTAAGTGGAGACTTTCCTGTGCTTTTTAAGCCCTTAATAGTCAACTCATGGATGGTTTCAGCGTCAAACTGAAAAAGTACTTTACGAATGGCTGGATAAAACATAATGCCTCGGCTTATAAATAATAGAAATAAAAAATCCCCGCATGGCGAGGATTTTATCAGTTAAAGCTAGTATTACAATATACTAACTCGGTTTGACCAAAATAAACTTACTTCATCGATGTTTTGATGATTATTTTGCCGAAACGGGTTGGCAATTTAGACTCAACAACATTAATTCACGTAACGCTACCGAGAATTTTGCAAAATCGTGCGATTGGCCAACCTTAAAGTCAGCTAAGATGTGCTTCCAACGTTCCAGTGGTTGCTCATTAGTATCAATCCATTCAGTTAGTAACAGTTCTAAGTTCGCAAACTGTGCATCACATTGACAACGTAATACCACAGAAGTTAACGAGCGTTGCTGCCAATCTAACTCTTCTCTAAATGAAGCACGAGCAAGTGCTTGCCAATGGTTAGCAACCGGCTGACGAGTAATTTGGTCTAGGAACCAATGTAACTCTAAGCGAGCACCAAGTTTGAAATACAAACTTGCCGCTTGTTCAACAGTACAATTATTTTCATGGGTTATTTCAGCAATATCCATGGTCGAGAATAAAGTACTAAGTTGAGAAAGTCTGGTCGCAATAACAGAAGGTACACCCGATTCAACTAAATCAGAAGCAACTCGCTCTAATGTTTCAATCTCATCACTGATCATGAAACTAGCTAACTGCTCAGACAAGATAGCAAACGTTGGTTGATACAAGGCAATCGACTCTGCAATTGAAAGCGATTTATTACGATGACGTAAGAACCAGCGAGTAACACGACGAACGGTTCTACGATATTGGAACAACATTTCGGTTTGAATAGCCGTTGTGATCTGATTATCTAATACTTCTATTTGATTCCAGAACTCACCAAGCTCAAATACTGCGCTAGCAATGGTGTAACAATTAGCAATTTCAGCAACACTTGCACCCGTTTCTTCTTGCATACGGTTAACAAAGTTAAAGCCCATGTCATTACCGATTTTATTCGCAAGTTTAGTTGCTATAATTTCTGCACGTAACGGATGTTGCTGCATTTCGTTTTGGTATTTTTCACGTAACTGTATAGGGAACGCTTCAATAAGCAAATTGTTATGGTAAGCATTATCAGTGATTTCAACATGAACTAAATCATCTTTTAAAACCATTTTGCTGTACGCAAGAAGTACCGAAAGCTCTGGACGTGTTAAACCTCTACCCTGAGATAGTCTATCAGCAATTTCTTCATCATCAGGAATAAATTCTAAACCACGGTTTAACTTGCCTGCTCTTTCAAGCTCATGGATAAAGCGCACTTGCTCTTTTAACTGATTCACGCCACGCATTGCTGTAATTGACAATGAGTGTGTCTGGCGATAACAATCTTCAATAACAATATCACCAACTTCATCGGTCATATCATAAAGTAGTTTATTACGTTGTTTAATAGTTAAGTCACCATTTTGTACCAGGGTATTTAACAATATCTTAATGTTTACTTCATTATCAGAACAGTCAACACCACCTGCGTTATCAACAGCATCAGTGTTGATACGGCCACCGTTGGCAGCATATTCGATACGGCCTAATTGTGTTAAGCCTAAGTTACCACCTTCACCAACAACTTTGGCTTGTAAGTCAGCACCGTTGATACGTAAGGTGTCATTGGCTCTATCGCCAACTTCTAGGTGTGTTTCTTTCGAGCCTTTAACATAAGTACCGATACCACCATTCCAAAGTAAATCAACTTTCATCGATACAAGCGCCTGCATCAAATCAGTCGGTGCCATGCTCTGTTTTTGGGTACCAATCATTTTTTTGATTTCAGGGGTAAGCTTGATTGATTTCACATGGCGACTGAAAATGCCACCACCTTTAGATATCAATTCTTTGTTATAATCTTCCCATGTACAGCCTGGTAGATTAAATAAACGTTCACGCTCTACATAAGAGCTTGCTGCTTCAGGGCTTGGGTCAATGAAAATATGCATATGGTTAAATGCAGCTTGTAATTGGATATGCTTAGATAACAGCATACCATTACCAAATACATCACCAGCCATATCACCGATAGCAATACAGGTAAAATCAGTTGTTTGGCAATCAATATCCATTTCTCTGAAATGACGTTTAACTGATTCCCATGCACCCTTAGCTGTAATTCCCATGGCTTTATGATCATAACCAACACTACCGCCAGAGGCAAAGGCATCACCTAGCCAGAAGTTATACTCATCTGAGATAGCATTTGCTACATCAGAAAAAGTTGCCGTCCCTTTATCGGCAGCAACAACTAAATAAGCATCATCCTCATCTAAACGTACAACGTCTTTTGGAGGCACCACTTCACCAGCGACAATATTGTCGGTGATATCAAGTAAAGCGCGAATAAAGGTTCGGTAACACTCTTTACCTGCTTCAAAAATTTCTTGGCGTGAGCCACTAGGTAATTGTTTACAAACAAAACCGCCTTTAGCACCAACAGGAACAATGACGCTGTTTTTGACTTGTTGTGCTTTCACTAATCCTAGTACTTCAGTACGGAAATCTTCACTTCTGTCTGACCAACGTAAACCACCACGAGCGACTTTTCCGCCACGTAAATGTACACCTTCAATTTGTGGTGAATAAACGAATATTTCAAATTTTGGTATTGGCTGAGGCATTTCACTGATTAATTCAGGTAGAATTTTGAATGAAATATAAGGTTTATCACCTTTAACAGGATCCGCTTGGAAATAGTTAGTACGAATAGTGGCGTTAATCATTTCGACAAAACGGCGAATGATACGGTCATCGTCTAGGTTAGCGACATTATCGAGTGAACTCTCTATTTCAGCGAGTAACTTGGTTGTTGCTTTCTCTTTTGCTGTCGGTGTAGATTTACTTTTCGGGTCAAAGCGAAGTCTAAACAAACTGATAAGTAACTCAGCAATTTCAGGATAACGAGAGAATGTATTTTCGATGTAACTCTGACTAAATCGACCACCAATTTGACGCTCATATTTAGCAAATGCACGTAAAATTGAAACGGCACGACCTTCAATACCCGCGCCTAAAATAAGACGGTTAAAACCATCATCTTCTAGGTCGCCATGCCATACTTTTGCAAAAGCATCTTGGAAAAGGGTTCTTACTTTGTAAACGTCAAAATCACCTTCACCGGTAAGGTACATTGAAAAGTCTAGGATCCAACTTGTTTCATCTTCAGTTGTTTTGATAGCATATGGGCTTTCACCGATCACACGTAAACCAAAGTTCTCTAACATAGGTAGCACATCACTTAGGTGAATCGGCTCTCCTTTGTGGAATAATTTCAGTTTTACAAAACGGCTATCTGATTTTTCTTCTAGCGGCTGGTAGAAAAGCATTTCCAAATCATTGTCTGGACTGATATTTTCAAGTTTCTCAATGTCTACTATAGCGGAGCCCGGTAAGACTTCATCTTTATAAGCTTGTGGAAATTTAGTGTACTTACGGCTCAAAGCTTTTGCTGCTGCTTCGCCACGATTTGCACCTAAAGCACTGACTAATTTATCGTCCCAATTACGGGCCGCTTCATTTAAATTCTTTTCAATTTCTTTCACATCAATATCTGCTTTAGTTGAGTTCACTCGAACAATGTAATGGGTTCTTGCGTGAACCGATTCTGAGAAGAAAGTTGTGAATTCAACTTCTTCAGTACTATCAAACACTTCTTGCAATAGTTTTTGCGTTTCAACACGTAACTTAGTGTTATAACGCTCTCTAGGCACATATACCATACAAGAATAGAAACGGTCAAAAGCATCACGACGTACAAAGAGACCGGTGTAATCGCGTTCTTGCATCTGGAGAATACCCGTGACATTGTGCAGTAATTCGTCAATAGATGACTGCAAGATTTCATCTCTCGGGTACGTTTCTAAAATATTGATTAACGTTTTATAGTTATGCGTTCCTTTAGCAAAAGGCGAAGCATCACATACAGCCATTACTTTTGAATTAATAAGCGGTAAATCTAATGCGCTATTTGTATAATAAGCAGAGCCAAACAAACCAATAAAGCGCTCTTCGCCAATGACGTTACCTTTATCATCAAAACGTTTTACGCCGATATAATCTAATTGCGCTGGGCGGTGAACACGAGAGTTGGAATTGGTTTTAGTCAGGATAAGATGATTTTGACCCAGTGCGACTTCACGTCCTGTTTCACTTAAGCTTGATACTAAGCGTGATTGCGATCCTTGAGAGTTTTTCATCAAACCTAGGCTTGATTCTACATCCGCTTCTAAAGATATATCTCCCTTAACGGCTTTAACATCGTAAGAACGATAACCCATTAAAGTGAAGTTGTTCTGAGAAATCCAGTTTAAAAAACTTAATGTATCTTCTTTATGTTCTTTAGTACCTGGATACTTAGCTTTTTTAACATCAACAATGACTTTATTTAAGCACGCAAGCATTGGCTGCCAATCACTTACCGTTAAGTGAATATCTTCAACCACAGAAAGTAAGGTATTTTTGATGTTACCTAAGTCATCTTGGTTTGATTGACGGTCTATTTCAATTAAAAAAACGGTTTCTTCTGAACTCGCCTTTATTTTACTATCTACAATGGGTGCTAACGCTGTCACTTCGTACTTTTTATCACGAACAATTTTAAGTGGAGCATTTAACATCAAATGTGGCGACAAACCTAAACGGTTTAAAGCGATACGAATTGAATCAACTAAGAAAGGCATGTCTTTAATGATAACTTCAATAATGGTATGACTAGACTTCCAGCCATTTTTACTTACCGAAGGATTGAAAACATGGATAACTGGAGCATCATCTTTATGTTCATTGAGTGAGCTCCACAAACTTAATGCAGCACCATACATATCGCTCTCATTTCGATGATCGAGATCTAAAGACGACATATTTCCATAAAGTAAGTGGGCAAATTGCTCTACTAAAGGAGCCGTTTTATCATCTACTTTTTGCTGAATAAGTTTTGCAACATTGCTAAGTATAACCGAGGGTGAACCGTTTACTAACGCCATGGATGTTTCCTTTTCCTTGTAAAAAGAAAGCTTGAAATAATTGATTTTTTTGTTTTGATAAAGATTATGCTTTGGACAATAGAGCTCCTCAGAATGCGCTTTATGCTTTTATTTTTTATATATTGTCTAACAGAATAGACCATGAAGTGAATTTTATGAATAAATTTAGGCTTTTGCGAGTGTTTTTTTGTATTTTAGTTAGTTAATTTACAAGAGGTGGATCAGTAATTGAACCGTTTAATTTACAGTTAACCATGTTTATGCAGTTATGATAAATAGATACTGGTTAAACGGCTTTTTTATTGTTTATTTATGCAGTATTTTCAAGTACTTTTTATTTTAAATTAGCAAAAAAAAAAGCACTTAATTATGCGATTAGCGCGATAATTAAGTACTTATATTTATTTAGTGTAAGATTGTTAAATATTAGTGCCGATATTTAACAATCTAGTTACGTAACACTATGATTAACTCGGTTACAAATTCACTAAGCTTATTTTTTATTCTTCGCTTTATCTGACCATAGGAATGCAGATAGTGCAGGTAAGATAATAATAGCTGCCAGCATATTAACCAAAAACATGAAGGTAAGTAAAATCCCCATATCTACTTGGAACTTCAGGTCAGAGAAAAACCAAGTAGAAACACCAATAGCTAAAGTCAGTCCTGTGATAAGTACCGCACTACCTCGCTCTTTTAAAGCCGCAAGGTATGCATCATGGACATTCATACCCTCTTTAAGCTTTGTACTCATAGTCGAAAGTATATAGATACCATAATCGACACCAATACCAACACCCAAGGCAATAACAGGTAACGTTGATACCGTTAAACCAATATCTAGGGCAGTCATTAGCCATTGAGCCAAAGTAGAAACTACATATAGAGGTACAACCACGACCATTGTCGCTCTGATACTTCTAAAGCTAAGTAAACATAGGCCAATTACAGCGCCATAAACATAAAACATCATAGGTAATTGCGCTTCTGCTACCGCTTCATTCGTTGCAGCCATCACTCCAACAGGGCCTGATGCTAATTTAAATTGTACTTGCTCAGTTCCTAATTCTTCAGCAGCAGCTTTAACCGCATCAATCACTGTGTTAATGGTATTAGCTTTATGGTCTTTTAAGAATAAAATCACCGGCATAACACTACAATCATTGTTTAATAGACCACTTGAAGAAGGTACACGGGCAATTGACTGTACCAGTGTTTGTTGGTTCCGTGGAATAATACGCCACTTTGGGTTACCTTCGTTGTATCCAGCATTAACAAGCTTAGATATAGAAGCTAAGCTAACCGCTGATTGAACACCCTCTACATTTTCCATCTGCCATTGAAAGCGATCTATGGTTGACATTGTATCGAAGTAGGTACAAGCGTTCGGGGTTGTCTCAATAATTACCGACATATAATCAACACTGATTGCATACCTGTCGGTAATTAAAAAAGTATCTTGGTTATAACGCGAAGATTCATGTAAGGCTGGCGCACCTGCATGTAATTCACCAATTTTTAGATCTTGTCCTTTATAAAAACCAACAACAAATAGAATGGCAGTAAAAAACAAGATAACTCTCGCGGGTCCTTTACTGGCGAAACTTGCCATAAAAGACCAAACAGCGCTTTCTTCACTTAACTGCCCTACTTTTGCACTTACTTTTATCTTAGTAAACGACAGTAGTATCGGCAATAAAATAAGGTTAGTTAGAATGATCATCGCAACACCGATTGATGCAGTAATGGCTAACTCTTTAATAATACCTATATCAATAGACAGTAGCGTTAAAAAACCCACAGTATCAGAAATTAATGCTACGCCACCTGGTATCAATAAGGCGTTAAAACTTGCTTGAGCTGCTGAAGCGGGTGTTAATCCAGCCGCCACTTTTTTAACGACAGAGTTAATCATTTGTACTCCATGACTAACACCAATGGCAAACACTAAGAAAGGGATCAATATAGACATAGGGTCAAGACCAAAACCAAGACTTGATAACATACCCATCTGCCAAACCACTGCCACTAATGAACAAAGGATTGGTAAAATAGTTAAACGGATGGAATGACTGAAGATGTAGACCATCACAGCTGTAATAGCGATAGCAAGTGCAAAAAACAATACAACCCCCTTCGCACCCTCAGCTACGTCACCAACCATTTTAGCAAAACCAATAATATGAACACTGATATTATCTTTTTCAAATTCGTGACGAATTTCTTGTTCTAATTTATCAGCAATCTCAAGCGTATCTAATTTTTCACCGGTATCAGGGTTAAACTCTAATAAGGAAGCTTTAACCATGGCACAACTGTAATCGTCAGCGACAATACTACCCACAATCCCTGCTTTTTCTATATTAGCTTTTACAATGCTAAGCCCTTGTTTTGACGGTTGAAAGTCTGCAGGAATAACCGGACCACCAGCAAATCCATCTTCAACAACCTCAACAAAGCGTGTACTCGGTGAAAAGAGAGATTTTACTTGGATGCGATTAACACCTGGAATAAAGAATAATTTATCATGCACACCTTTTAGTGCGTTGAAGAAATCGGGGTTGAAGATATCGCCCGTGTTATCACAGACAGAGATAAGAATGTTGTTAGCACCACCGAAGTTTGTCCTATGTTTTAAATAGGTTTTCATATAGCTATGGTTTAGCGGTATATTTTTAGTAAATGAGGCGTCGAGTCTAATTTGTGTTGCTTGAAACAGGAAAAAAGCACTGGTGATAACGAACAACATTAACACAAGCAGTTTATGGCGAAAAAGGCCTACTTCGATACGACTAGCCAGAGAAATTTTCATATTAATATATTCCGAACTTTATTATGTTTTACGTAATTGACTGATGTCGCTATTAAGGTAAATCTAAAACCTTAATACCAACATCAGAAACTGCTATTAATTTTCCTTTAAACCACACACCTGCGATCAACGTTTTTCCATCAGCTTGCGTTTTTTTAATAAAACTTTCACCATCGTCATTACTAACAAGTAATACACCGTTGTTGCCTAGGATAAAAATACCATTATCATTTGTCATAACAATATCATTTAATAATGCTGTGGTATCTGTGGAGATTTCATCCCATTGTTGACCATTTTCCATGCCTCGAAAAACATGTCCACGAAGACCTGCAACTAATACAAGATCACTAGCCGTTTTTGCTAACGCGAAAAATGAGCCTTGATAAAAACCATCAAACTGCTGCCAAGTGGCACCAAAATCTTTACTTTTAGCTAATAAACCTGTTTCACCTAAAAGAAACAAGGTACCGCCATCTCGGACTATTCCATTAAAATGTGGCAGGATAAATGAGATCTCATCAAGATAAGCTTCTTCATCCTCTGATTTTAAATCATTCAGATATTCAATATCGTCGGCTAATAGAAATTCTTGATGAAACTCATTTTTCCAAGTAGTTCCACCGTCATTACTCCGAAAAACTTGTCCGTAAGCACCTACAGCAAGACCTTGCTGAGAATTTTTAAAATAAATATCTAAAAGTGGTTTTTCTAATGAAGGTAAAAACTGTTGTATTTCCCAATTTTGACCACCGTCTTTACTGTGTAAAATTGTTGCATCATGGCCTACAGCCCAGCCTAACTTTTCATTTAAGAAATAGACACTCGTGAGTGTTGTTTGCACGGGAACATTGGCTTGCTGCCACTCTTTACCATCATTAGACAACAAAATATGCCCTTGCTGTCCAACTGCGACAAGGCTTTCTTGGCCACGGTGGGAGATATCTAACAAAAGTGATTTACTGGCTAATGCCGAATGTGTCGCCGGTTTTGTAATCGTGTTTGTCGATGATTTGCTTTGTGCACAAACAGTAGAAAGGGAAAAAAAATAAATAACTGCAAAAGCAACTAATAAACGCATAACACTACTCTTTTGATTCTCTAATAAAAAACAAATGAAACTGAAATAAGTATTCACTAAATTGAACGCTAAAAAAAACGGCTAACAATTGTCAGCCGTTTTTATATTACTGATTATCTACGACCTTCACGTCTTAATGCTGCGGGAGTAAAATCTCGCTCATTAAGTTTCTTCGAGAAATCATACATTTTCGACTCATTATCTAAGCCAATCGCTATATAACGACGAGACTGAATATCATGCATTACATCAAGAGTTGACCAAAGTGTTGGAACTTCATAATAATTGATTGAATGGGCTTGACCTACGCGGTAAAGCTCATCACGGTTATCATAAATATCAGTAACCGCTACTTGCCAGCTATCTTCATCAATGTAAAAGACACGTTTCTTGTAAATGTGACGGGTATTATCTTTAAGGTTTGCTTCAACAACCCAAACACGATGTTTTTCATAGCGCACTAGATCAGGGTTAATATGGCCTGCCTGTAAAATATCATCATAAGTCACTTTATCACTATGAAGACGATAATCATTGTAAGGGATCAATAACTCTTGTTTACCCTTTAACGTCCAGTTATAACGGTTTGGCGCGCCATTATACATATCAAAATCATCTGTGGTTCTTAGACCATCTGATGCTGTACCTGGTGCGTCATAAGCAACATTAGGTGCCGCTCGAACGCGACGCTGACCTGTATTATAAGTCCATGCCCTTCTCGGTGTTTTAATTTGATCCATCGTTTCATGCACTAACAGCGCAGTACCTGCTAAACGAGCCGGCTCAGTCAATTTCTGCTTAAATTTAAACAAAATATTACTTTGTTCAAGTGCTTCTGGTGAGGCACCTTTAATACTGTATGGTAATAATAATGACTCAGCTAAACCAACGTAAGTAAAGCTACCCGAAGCGGTTGGTGCCGCTTGGCCTGCATGACGAACAAGAGCTTCACCACGATATCTTAACGTATGGTTCCAAATTGCCTCTAGGCCATTTGCCGGCACAGGAAAAGGAATACCGACAGCAGCTTGGATAATACCATTACCGTCTTTAATTAATTCTGAACGTGTTGCGTTATCTCGAACTGCCTGATAAACATGCTCTGGATATGATGCACTACGATGTGTTTGATACACATTCATCTTATAGGTATCAGGGTATGTTTCAAATAATTTAATTTGACCCGGTGTTAATAACGCCTTGTGATCTGCAATGTTACTCGCAGTAATAGTAAATTTAATTTTGTCGTTAGGGTACGGATCAAGGTGATGATCGCCAACAGTGTATCCTGCAGGTGGCTTAGTAATACCGCCGGTCCATTCAGGGATTGAACCATCTTTATTACCTGCACGTACTGCACCTAATGGGGTTAGTTCTGTCGACAATTTAGCCGCTTGTTCCGCAGGTATCTTAGCTAAAGCACCTGTTGATAAGACCATGGAGACGGTCAAAGATAATAATGTGACTTTATTCATGTTAATACTCATGATTTATGCCTTAAATTAGATTGAATAACTTACGCTGAAAGATACATAATCACGATCTTCCATCTTATTTGTGGTGCCAACCCCGCCGAAGAAACTGTTATAGTTCAAATCTGCAGACCAGCGACTTTGATAATCAAACTTGACGCCCAGTGACGTTGACTTTCTGTCTTCAATGAACATAAACAATGGGTCTGGGGTAATTCCGCTAACATCATGTGAAAAGACAAGGCGTGGCGATATATTAATTCCCCCAATAACGTTGGTGTAGTCAAGTTTAACGACTGCGCGATAACCCCAAGCGAACTCTGTTGGGAATGGGTTAGACTCTACGCCACCTTGTATGGCTTCATTTAAACCAGGAGCGCTTGTAATACCTGCACTACGTGCCGTACCTGGTCCATTTAAGCGTAATGTATCTTGGTCTGGCATATCATTAATATTGATACCACCAACTTCAACCAAACCAACAAATTGACTTGCACCTAATGTAGGTCCAAATAAGTGCGTTAGTGTCATTTGTGCTTGAACAGTATCAGAAAGAATATAACCGTTGGCATTTACACCTGAGCCAAAAGGATTACCGTCGACATCAACCATTTGAGAGATACCATCTAAAGCAGAACCTGCAGGGCTACCTGAGTTATAAATCTGTTGGGGTACGGCGGCAAATAGCAATTCAACATCATCAATTTGTAATGGCTCATCTTGACGATAACTAATTTCACCAGCAAAGGCTGTTGTACCTATGGTAGTGTTAAAGCTCATCGCATACATCTTGATGTCTTCTACATAATCTAACTCTACACGAGAAAAACTTTGTAAGTCAGTATAGTTATCTTCAGTAATTTCATTTCCAACGAGGTAACCGACATCACCAGCGATAGATTCTGTACCAAAGTTCGCTGTCACACCCGAAAAGATAGGACGACGACTATGGTAATTTACATGATACAAACTAATCTCTGTATCATTTAGTTCAGGTAAAAACCAAGATAAGCGTAAGCCGTATTGGCCGCCATCATCAGGTTCATTTTCCGCTTTAGAGCCAGGCGCTCTTAAGGTAAGATTTGCGGCATAGGCCGAGTACATTGATCCCGCCTGTTCTGGTGATATTTGTCCTGTACGAACGGCTGCACCTATCTCATTTAAACCGGCCATTAAGTAATCTAGATTCATATCTGGATTACCGCCAAAACCTAGCTGGACGTTATTATATTGTCCACCGTCACCAGCAAAATCATTATTTGAGAAGTAGCTTCCCGGTGGTGGTAAAATTGTTTTTTCCCAACTGTATTGATAAAAAGCTTCAATGTTGAAGTTCTCAGTAACACCTAAAGAGCCCCATAAGGCACCAAATGGAATAAAGGCTTCTTTTACTTCAGCGCCAGGAGCACGTAAACGAGCAACATCTACTGGATTTATTTCACTAATACCGTGCGAAATTAATGTACTTTCACCCCAGCTAATAACTTGGTCACCAAGGCGAACTGAAAAAGGCATTTCGCCTAGTTCAAAATCACCATAAACATACGCATCGAGTAAGCGAACATCCTGACAAACTTGTTCTTTTGCTTCACTATCTCGACACGGGTCGAAGACATTGCCGGTGAGAGTGTTTGATGAGGCTCTGTCATCGTCCATCATTGCATAGTCATAAAAATACATGCCACGAACGAATACACCTACATTTTCGTAGTGTACGTCTAATTCATGTACACCCTTAAATATTTTAGAGAAACTTTCACCTGCGTTATAGTTCAGGTTGCCTGCATCACCATTAGTAGAATAACCACCTGCACCTTGCGCCCATATATCTTCTTTAGGTGGCGTAGGAGAAAATATTGAATAATTACTAAAATCAAGGCCATTATTGGCATTGTTAGATTTACCAACATTGTCATTCCAGTTTCTATTTTCTGTACGCCAGCTTGAGCCAACGCTAAAGGTAGAATCGAAACTGATCTCTACATCACCTAGCTCCCATCTAGCTGCTTGAGCAGTATTAACCACAGAGGTTAATAACGAAATTGAAAGCGCTGCGGCAATACCGACAGCTAAAGGTTTCTTGGCAAAGCCATGTTGAGGCTTGTTTTTCATCTATTCTCTCCCCTATTCAGAACATGATACTAAAGATAAAATATCACCAAAAGTTCATCCACATTAATGTAATCAAAAGTTAGTTCTTGTTATATTATTTATCTAACGGCAACAATAATTACATCATTTGACTTAGGTAGCAAGCGTAAATAGTTGAGTTAAAGCGCTATATTTTAACGACTTGCATTCAAGTCCCTGTGCGTTTAAATAGCTTGTTTAAAACTAGCGTTTAAAAACAAAAAATTACAAAAGCTTGTTTGTTTTATAAGTTCATGAAATAACGATCATTTGTTTAAGTTAGTAACCTTTATACACACAGAAAATGGTCAGACCACTGTTTCAAGTGATTACTCTATTTAGCGAAAATCAAACTAATTTATTTAACCCTAGAGAGTGATAAAAACTTATTTTGCTGTGTTTGCATGCAAAAATACCCTTGAATACCATTGGCGGTAAGGTACTTTCGTAGGTGCATAGCAGGAAATTGAACTTTAATGCCTTGGGTGGTTGTTACGACAACATTTTGAATCGAACCTTGATAATAAGGAAGAAATTCTTGGGCCGTTATGTTGATAGTGAAGTAATATTTCATGTTTTAAATAAAAGCAGCGTGCTTACATGAAATAAACACGCTACTAAAATTGTGCTACCTATATTCAGTTGTCTTATTCAGTTAGTGCCGCATCAAGCTTTTCTTTCAAATCGTTAGATAATTGAGGTAATGCCTGTAATTTAACTAACTCAGCTTTCATTAACGCCTGATGCGTTGAAGTAAAACTTTTATATTGAATTAATGGCGTGATTAACCTTGAAGCAACTTGTGGATTAATTTCATTTAATTTTGCTATTTGATCAGCTAAAAATTGATAACCACGTCCAGTCAGACAATGAAAGTACTTAGGGTTATTCATCGCAAAAGCGCCAATTAAAGAACGCGCTCGGTTTGGATTTTTCAAACTAAATTGTGGATGCAATAATAAACGTGTTAATTGAGAGAAAATATCATTACTTACTACACTGGCATTTAAAGCAAACCATTTATCCATTACCAAAGTAGTCTGTTGCCACTTATGTTCAAAATGTTCTAGTTGCTCAACCAAGTCTGTTAAGTTGTTTTTAGCACTGCACGTTAAGGCCGCTAAACTATCTGTCATGTTCTCTTGCAATACCTCGTCATTATTTGTAGCTTGTTGATATTGTTCTGTAACTAAGTACTGATACTCAGGTAATAGACTTAAATAACTTAAACAAATATTTTTTAAGGATCTATTTGCAATTGCATTTTGTGGTGAGTCGTCTTGCTGACAAGCTTGATAACTCGTCAGTAATTCTTGTTGGGCGCCTCGTGCAATAAAAGTAGCGAGTAATGTTATCGCGTTACTCAGTGCAATAGGGTCTATATCTATCATCAAACTAGCCGCTTCGTCGAAACTAGGTAATAATAATTGCTCGGCTATAAAAGCACGATCGCCGCCACTATTTAACATTTCATTTATAGTATTAACTAGCACCTGAGGAATAGCATAATGACGATCAAAGGTTAATTTCTGGACATAAGACATTAATAATTTCTGCCCTGCATCCCAACGACTAAAACTATTACTAGCATCTTTAACAATGGTTAATAGGTTTACTTCGTCTTGGTCAAAAACTAATTTAACAGGTGCACTAAAATCAGCCAGCATTGCGATAGTCGGTTTGCTGCTATAGTCCTTAAATGTCCAACTTTGCTCTGCTTGGATTAATTCTAGTAATTCACTTTGGTTAGCCTTACCATTACGCCCACCAATTAATTCAATCTTAATAGGAATATGTAATGCTTGCGGGTCTTGCTGGCTCTTAGTTACTGGCGATTGCTGTAATAAAGTTAAGGTATAGGTATTATTTTGTTGATCAAATGACTCTTGCGCCTTGACTACTGGTGTGCCAGATTGACTATACCAAAGCTTAAATTGAGTCAGATCTTTGCCACTGGCATCACTCATCGCATTGATAAAGTCATCACAAGTGACAGCCATGCCATCAAAACGAGAAAAATATAAGTCCATACCTTGTCTAAATTTATCGACACCGATTAACGTATGTAACATACGAATCACTTCAGAGCCTTTTTCATAGACTGTCAAAGTGTAAAAGTTATTCATTTCAAGCACTTTCTCAGGTCGAATTGGATGTGCCATAGGGCCTGCATCTTCAGCAAACTGCTGAGAACGTAATAAACGTACATTTTGAATACGTGTCACTGCACTTGAATGCATTTGTGCACTAAACTGTTGATCGCGAAAAACAGTTAAGCCTTCTTTTAGACTGAGTTGGAACCAATCACGGCAAGTGACACGATTTCCTGTCCAGTTATGAAAGTATTCGTGGGCAATAACGGCTTCAATATTAAAATAATCACTATCTGTAGCACACTGGCTATCTGCTAATACATATTTGGAATTAAAGACATTTAGGCCTTTGTTTTCCATCGCACCCATATTAAAAAAGTCGACTGCGACTATCATGTAAATATCTAAATCATATTCGAGGCCGAAAGTTTCTTCATCCCACGTCATTGATTTTTTCAAGGACACCATCGCATGTTCAGCTTTGGTCACATTGCCTCTATCGACAAATATTTCAAGTGCGACTTCACGGCCAGATACTGTAGTAAATTTATCTTGCAGTAAATCAAAGTCACCGGCAACCAAAGCAAACAAGTAACAAGGTTTTGGAAAAGGGTCATGCCAAGTGACAAAATGTTTGTTGTCAGCTAAATCACCACTCGCTACTTTGTTGCCATTGGATAATAAATATGGATACAAACTTTTATCTGCAACAACCTTAGTGGTGAATGTCGCCATAACATCTGGTCTATCGAGGTAATAACTGATCCGACGAAAGCCTTCGGCTTCACATTGAGTACAGAATGCATCACCTGATTTAAATAAACCTTCTAATGCCGTGTTCTCTTGAGGGTTAACTTCAGTAGTAACAATAAGCGTAAAATGGTTACTATCAGGTAAGCTACTAGCAGGGATAGTTAATAATGTATCACTTAGTTGATATTGATTCTGGCTTAGTGATTGGTTATCTATCACTAAGGATACTAACGTTAAATGCTCGCCGTTTAACTGTAAGGCTTGCTGATTATCACCCTGTCGCTCGATAGTCAGTTCACTTATAATTTGGCTACACTTGTCATCTAGGTAAATAGTTAGGTTTACTGTATTAATTGTAAATTCAGCTGTGCGGTAGTCCGCTAAAAAACGAGGCGTATGATCAGTCATAGTATTACCTTTAAAAACATAAAAGCCTGCTGTTACAGGCTTTGTAGATTAGATTATCGTTAAATTCAAAGTTAAGCTATTAGGTTAACTTTTATCATTTAAATATTTTATTTTATATCCCACATAACCATAAATAATAGCTAACACTGGATTAATCAAGTTGAAAAAACAATAGTATATGTAATCATAGGAAGTTAATGCTAATGCACCGAACATAAATGCGCCACATGTATTCCAAGGGATCAGTGGTGACGTTATGGTGCCAGAGTCTTCCAGTGTACGGCTTAATACTGTCGGATGTAATCCGCGGCGTTGATATTCCTCTTTATACATTCTACCAGGCATTACAATAGCCATATATTGATCAGCAGTGATTAGGTTTGTTCCTATACATGTCGCCACCGTGCTTGTTATCAAACTTCCTGTAGATTTTGCCGCTTTTAAAATAGAATCAACAAATCGTTTTAACATGCCTAAATGCTCAAGTACTGCACCAAAACTTAACGCACACATAACTAACCAAATAGTATTTAGCATACTGGACATACCGCCACGACTCAGCAATTCATCAATTTCGGCATTACCCGTTTTAACTACAACGCCATCAAAAAATGCTGTCCAAACAACCGTTAAAGTCGCCTGAATTCCATTTAGCCCTTCCCTAGCCATGGAGAGAATCAATTCTTGTTGGAAAACCGCAGCCCAAACGCCGCCAATAATTGCACCAATTGCTACCGCCGGAAATGCTGGCATCTTTTTAAATGCTAAAAAGAGTAATACGACAAGAGGGATTAAATTTATTATGCTTATATT
>Ga0209292_1003340_pt1 | contig 17726 bp, 10 predicted proteins | sample GOMGulsemesocosm_2_FD_184634 | JGI IMG/M metagenome (GOLD analysis project Ga0209292, IMG submission 184634) | Methane-oxidizing microbial communities from mesocosms in the Gulf of Mexico - GOM9C Gulf of Mexico (SPAdes) (version 2) | ecosystem: Environmental > Aquatic > Marine > Cold seeps... | reverse complement strand
ACGGTAAGCACTTTGACAAAACCGTGGGCTTCTTCGTCGGCAATGGCGCGATCCAGTTCCGCAACATCAAATCGAGTGACTTCAAAATCGATGCCTTGATGGGTGGCTTCCTGTTCATTCAGGCCAACACGAGCCACTTCCGGTTCGGTAAACGTTGCCCAGGGAATAACCGAATAATCCACTTTGAATTTTTTGAACTGACCAAAGAGCGCATTAACGGCTGCATACCAGGCCTGGTGCGCTGAAGTATGCGTAAATTGATAGGGGCCAACCACATCGCCCACTGCATAGATGTTGGGGTACTTGGTTTGCAGATATTCGTTGACGGAGAGGGTGCCGATCGTCGTCGTTTCGATGCCCAGTTTTTCCAGTCCGAAACCTTTGGTATTGGCGGCGCGGCCGACGGCCACGAGTACCTGATCAAAGGGAATCTCGACCTGATTTCCCTCGTGTTCGCAGATCAGAATCTTTTCTCCGTCACGGATAACAAATTCCTGTGCGCGATGATTCAAGAGTAGATCGATGCCTTCCTGTTTAAAGCGCGTTTGTACCGCCAGTGAAACGTCTTCGTCTTCCTTGATCATCAGGCGTGGCAGCATTTCAATTTGTGTGACATCACTGCCAAGCCGAGCAAAACTCTGTGTCAGTTCGCAGCCAATGGGGCCGCCGCCCAATACGATCAGGCGCTTGGGCTGTTCCTTCAAGCCCCAGATGTTGTCAGACGTCAAATAGTCGATCTGTTCGATACCTTTGATGGGCGGTACAAAAGGGCGAGCGCCGGTGGCTACCACAATGTTGCGAGCCCGAATGCTGTGACCGTTAACTTCCACAGTGTAAGGGGAAGTAATTTTGGCTTCTCCCTGTACAACATTCACGCCCAGACCACTGTATCGCTCAATGGAGTCGTGGGGCTCGATGGCTTTGACCACTCGTTGTACACGGCTCATGACGTCGGAGAAGCTGAATTCTACATTGGCAGAACGAAAGCCCAAATCGGCGGAGCGATTTACGTCAGCCATAAATTTAGCGGAACGAATGATGGCTTTCGAGGGAACACAACCGGTGTTCAAACAGTCCCCGCCCATTTCATGCTTTTCGATCAGAGTCACTTTGGCTTTGACCATGGCTGCAATGTAGGCGGTGACCAAGCCGCCAGAGCCTGCACCAATGACCACCAGATCCTCATCGAACTGTTTCGGTTTGTCGTAACCCTTGTAGACTTGTTTGCGTTTGACCATCTCCAGCGCGCGTTTGGCTAACAACGGGAAGATGCCCAGCAGAACAAACGAACCCATCAGTGCCGGCGAGAGAATGCCACTGAGTGAGTCAATGTTGGCAATTTGGGTTCCGGCATTCACATACACAACAGTGCCGGCCAGCATGCCGACCTGACTCACCCAGAAAAAGGTACGCGCAGGCATGTTCGTCAATCCCATGACTAGGTTGATCACAAAGAAAGGAACGACAGGCACCAGACGCAGGGTGAATAGATAGAAGGCGCCTTCTTTTTCAACGCCGGCGTTGACGGTTTTGAAGGCGTCGGAAAAGCGTTTCTGAATACTGTCACGCAGCAGCGTGCGCGACGCCAGCATCGCCAGCGTGGCGCCGAGTGTCGAGGCAAAAGACACCAAAATAAAACCTTCGAGTAATCCGAACAGGGCACCGGCGACCAGTGTCATCAGTGCTGCACCCGGAATCGATAGGGCTGTCACCGTCACATAGATCACAAAGAACAGCGTCAGACTTAGTAGATGATTGTTGCTGACGTAGTGGCTGATTTGTGCCTGTTGGACTTTGAAGTATTCGAGGTTGAAATACTGCCCCACATCAAAATAGTAAGCAGCTGCCAACGCGAAGGTGAGGGCAAGCAGTAATACAACTTTTTTTGTGTTCATAGTGTCTTCCGCTAGTTTACAGGCCCCAGTTAAACGACGAGCTGCGCCTGTTCACTCGAGGTAAAATGATCTCTGTGTGATCAACCATTTATCAGAGAAAGGCGCACCTACGCTTAACAGCCGAGTTCTGGTACGCCAAATAATGTATCAACTAGTTCAGGTAAAGCGCGCGAAATGCTTCATAGCGCTTACGATTCACGCCACGATCGGAGTAGCCGGCACGAGACTGTGAACGAAAGTGCACCAGACGCGTGTCTTCATCCAGATACACCTCGACATCGTCGTGATAGCGCATCAACGGGGTGGTAAATATGGTGTAGATGTAGTCGCTCTGTTGGGTCTGGGTCTCCTGTCCTTCCATCGCCGTCAGTGCAGACTTAACCTGGGCCAAAGTCTCTTCCAAGCTGTCTTTGAACGGCAACGGCTCGACTTTCTTGTCGGCCACATCCGTTTGGCTCGAAACAGCATTGGGCTTACTGGGCATGGGTGCGAGCTTGCCGTCTTTGACACCCAGGTGGGTGGGTGTCTGCAGATTCTGGAAGGCCAGCAAGGCGCCTATAGCGACGATCAAAACGAGCAGGATAATGGCGGCGGTTCTCATAGAGGGGGACCCTGACTTAAGTTGCACAAAATTTAATTGCGCACAACTTAAAATCCAGAGAAGATAATGTCAATAAGAAAATTCATATACCGGTAGCCGAACCAGAGGTGATCGTCTCAGATGCTCTACTTTTAAAGGTTATGTGTGTGTCCGGTATTGTTGATCAGAACAATCCGTTATATGGAAATTTCGAGCTCAATCAAGGCTCCTGCTCAATGGCGACTGTGGGCAGTGAAAGGGCAAACTATGGTTCCATTGTTACGATAGTGAGGCCAAAGTGGCCACACTATCGTCGCATGAACAGCCCGCCTGCCGAGCTATTTGTTCAATCGATGCTATTGTTTAAGTGAGCGATATTCAGGTGTGAATTTTCGTCTTAAAAATGTACAATAAACGCAAAATATCACGCGTTTAGCGAGAATTTATAAAACAGGGTCAGGTCGATGCCCTGTTCGAAAACGAAATTCAGTGACAGCGAAATCAAGATGGATTCAACAGGGGTTAAAGACGAGATGGTGGAAGTGGTAAAGGTAGACCGAGGCGCGAGGCGCAAGGCGAGAACCCGTCAGAAATTATTGGACGCTGCTCGCACCTTGTTTTCTCAGGGGCCGCTGGAGGAAACCAGCATTGTCGAGATCACCGATGCTGCCGATGTGGGGCTGGGGACTTTTTACAATCACTTCGAATCCAAGGCGGAATTGCTCAAGGCCTTGGCGGATGAATACCTGATTGATTATGCGCATGGCTTGGATCAATTGACTGCCGAGGTCAGCGACCCGGCCGTCATTTTTTGTCTGTCCTACCGCTACACCATTCGCGCGGCGGCAGACCCGGCGGCATGGTCAATCGTGACGCAGATGCCGCAAATGTTTGTGCGCTCACACATAGAAGCGCGCAGCCATGCCGATATTAAAATGGGGGCCAGCACCGGGCGCTTTACCCTGAAAGATGTGGATAGCTTTATCAGTTTCCTTTCCTATTCCATCATCGGTGTGATGGGCGGCTTGGCGGATGGTTCTCTGAGCCTAGAGCAGGCTGAGTCTTTTGGCGGTTACTATCTGCAGCAGTTGGGCTTAGATAGTGAAGAAGCTGAGTCTCTGCTGGCTGAACCCATGCCTGAACCCACGTCTGACGCGGCACAATAAGTTCAGAAGGTGACGGGCAAGCGATCCCTCTGCTTGCCCATCTGTTTTAAGTGTCCGCATCCCTGCGGGCAATGGCTTAACTTACAGCGTCGAATGAATGACCGCGTGTAAGTTAAGCCAAACAACTGTCTTTAAATTAAGCCAGACAGCTATGCGCCCTAGCAGGCTGCTAGTCGGCAAGGCGAATCAATTGCTTGCCGAGATTAATACCTTCGTACAAGTGCGTCAGCGCCAGCGGGGCGTTTTCCAGCCCATCAATAACACTTTCCCGGTAGTTGAGATTCCCCTGCTTGTACCAGCTTGCCAGCTGGGTCAGTGCCTCGGGGAAATCCCCCATGTGATCCAATAACACGAACCCACTGACGTTCAGGCGCTTGGTCAAAATGTAGCGATCGCGCCTTGGTCCAACGGGGGTTGGAATCCAGCTGTCGATGGCCGCGGTACCGACTTGAATGGCGCGTCCGTGCATGGCCATGCACGGATAGACGGCATCGGCGATGGCGCCGGAGGTACTGTCAAAAAAGACATTGACGCCATTGGGGGCCAGCTCTTTGATGGCCGCTTCTATATCACCACAGGTTTTGTAGTTGATGGCGTGGTCGTAGCTAAATTCCTCGCTGCAAAGGGCCACCTTTTCATCACTGCCTGTCAGGCCAATGGTTGTACATCCCGTCAGTTTGGCGATCTGCCCTGCGATACTGCCGACCCCTCCGGCTGCGGTGGAAATCACCACGGTATCCCCAGCTTTAATTTGGCCGTTTTTATAGAGAGCGAAGTAGGCGGTCAGACCATTGGGGCCCAGTGCGCCGAGGGCGCTGGAAACTGGAGCCAGCTCTGGGTCGAGCTTGCGCACCATAAATGACGCATCCGCGACACAATATTCTTGCCAGCCAAACATTCCATAGACGAAGTCGCCCTCACTGAAATCCGGGTGATTGGAATTTGTGATCCTGGCAACCGTGATCGAACGCATGACCTCACCAATAGCAACCGGCGGCAGGTAATTCTCTTCGAGTGATACCCAGCCGCGCATGGCGGGGTCTATAGAGAGATAGAGGTTTTTGACAGCAATGTGGCCTTGCGGCGGCGTCAGGTCAATGTCAGTGGTGACACTTGAGAAGTGTTGTGGGCCTGGAATGCCATCTGGGCGCTCGGTCAAGACGAGTTGTTGATTTTTCATATCGGGGTACCTGGTTGTGGTGAAGCCGTGGAGTTAAGACAAAATCCTGTCGGTGTGGCCAGATTTCCGTGTGCCTGGCGCCGCGTATTCTGGCTGATCGGCCACCTGAGAATTCGTCAACATCACGAGGTGAATAAAGTTCACATGTGATGAAAAGTTCAACTTACTGCTTGAATAGAACATTTGCAAGACTTTTGCGGGCTACTCCCTGCCGTTAATCCTGACGCCTGCATCGATCATCAGAGTCATTGGATATATCAAACTGTTATAGAGGTCACTATTGAATGTGATTACAGTTAAGAATATAGTTCATCTAGAGTATGCGGCTTAAGCGTTATTTTCATGGCGAGGTTACCGGGTGTCTTGGCGCCGATGAGCAAGGCTCACGGGTCTTGTCCGAATGCACTAGCCGGGCTTGCCAGGACAATTCCGCTCTATAAATATAATGAAACACAGGAGAGAAAACTCATGCACATGAGTCCTAAAACATCCCTGGCGATCGCAATCGCCACCTTGTCTGCAACCAGCGTTTCCACTAACGCAATGGCGCAGGAAGGGTTTTTGCTCGAAGAAGTGATTGTGACTGCACAAAAGCGTGAGCAAAGCCTGCAGGATGTTCCCGTATCGGTGAATGTCATTGGTGGCGATGAGATCGCCAAGTCAGGGATCGGCAACTTTGAAGAGTTGTCCGCCCAAGTACCTAACCTGTCTATTAATGAAGGGCCCATGGGAATGAAAATTTTCATTCGGGGTCTGGGTTCAGGTGCTAACCAGGGTTTTGAGCAGTCGGTGGGCTTATTCATCGATGGGGTCTATGCCGGTCGGGACCGTCAGTTCCAAGCGGCCTTTATGGACGTCGGTGCGGTGGAAGTCTTGCGCGGCCCACAGGGAACCCTGTTTGGTAAAAACACCATCGCAGGCGCCATGACGGTGACCTCCGCCAAACCCAGCGACGAACTCGAGGCATCCCTCACCACCAGTTATGAGCCCCGCTATGACAGCTATAGTGCAGAAGGTGTTGTCTCCGGTCCTATTAGCGATAATTTGATGGGGCGTCTGGCGCTTACTCAGTCAGAGACTGGCGGCTACATGGACAACACCGCTCTCGATACAACCGAGCCGGTCAGTCGCACCACCGCCGCCCGGGGCAGTTTGTTGTGGCAGCCCACGGATGAACTGGAGGTGCTGGCGAAGTACGAAAATGGACATAGCCGCAGCTCTGGCAGTAACTACACGGTGGATGAGGCGGGCGGCTGGTCTGACCTGCTTAGCAGCTCCGATGCTCAGTTCAACACCACCGATGCCAGTCAGCGCTCGACCTCGACCCCTGAATCAAAAGACACCAACAGCGAAAGCTTCACGCTGAATATCAACTACCTGCTCGGCGAGTATGAGTTGACGTCTATCACCGGATATTCTGAGTATCAATATGAGGATATTTTGGACGCCGATCAAACGGGCTTTGAAGCCCTGAACGCGTCCTTGCGACAAGATTTCCACCAGTGGAGTCAGGAGCTTCGCTTGACGTCACCGCTGGGTGGAGAGGTTGATTTTATTACCGGTCTGTTTTACCAAACCACAGACCTGCACCACATTCGTGAGGGCAATCTAAATGTCTCAGCCTACAGTGCCACGGACCCGATACTGGCACTGGTGCCACGGGCGCAGACAGACACAGAATTTGATCAGCAGTCCGAGACCTACGCGGTATTTGGCTCGCTGACCTGGCATGTCAACGATGCGCTGCATTTAACTGGCGGACTGCGCTACACCGTCGAAGAGAAACAAGCCGACAGGCGCTTAGTCTTTAACGACTATGAGTCATCCACTCCACTGGCGGACGTCTACAGTCCTACGGCTTCCCCTATTGCGGGTGTGGGGCTGAACGAGTATCAGATCGCAGTGTTGGGTTTGCATCAGGTTTCCATGTATGAACATCAAGTTGATGGTGAGCGCCGCGCCGAAGATGTATCGCCTGCGGTAAAGGTGCAATACGACCTCAATGAAGATGTGATGCTTTACGCCAGTATCAGCAAGGCCTTCAAGTCCGGTGGTTTCAGCGAGGCAGGTTTGCAGGGCGATGATCCCGGCGAGTACGCCACCGTGGCTACCCCTTTTGACTTTGACGAAGAAGAGGCCCTGTCTTTTGAGATAGGCGGCAAGACAACCCTGCTCGATGGCGCGGCCAAATTAAATTTTGCCCTGTTCCGCACCGAGTACAGTGACCTGCAGGTGAGTTCATTCCAGGGGGATGTCTTTGTTGTGGGCAACGCCGCCGAGGCCATCAGTCAGGGTTTGGAGATGGATGGCACCGTGCGCTTGGGTGAAAGCTTGTTCCTCAATGCATCGCTGGCCTATCTGGATGCCACCTACGGAGAATACAAAAATGCAGGTTGTACGGTAGCGCAGCTGACGGCCAGCACAGGCGGCTGTTCTCAGGATTTATCCGGGCGCGAGTTAACCAATGCGCCTGAGTGGTCGGCTAATATTTCTCTGGACCATATGTTGCCGGTTGGGGATACCCTGGAGTTTAGTAGTCATCTCAATCTGGTCTACACAGGTGAGCAGTACACCGCGACCGATCTCGATGTCCACTCGCTGGAGCAATCACACACCACACTCAATGCGCGCGTGGCACTGGGAGATAACAGCGGCACCTGGGAGGTTGCATTGGTGGGTAAAAACCTGACCGATGAAGAGATTCGCAGCTGGACCAATGACTTGTTCTACCTGGAGGGCGCACAGTTCTCTTATATAGAACCACCACGTACGCTGGCGCTGCAGTTTAATTTCAACTACTAAGGCGTTTCCGGTTCACTGAACTGAGGTTGAGAAAAGGGGCGGATTAATTTCCGCCCCTTTTTTTTGTATTAAGTATTTTAATGCCCCCTCCTTACACCAAAAAACACCCTTCCCTTTGCAGGTTTGCGCTTGGGTGTTGGTGCAGCTTCTATGCGCTCAATAGTGCCACGTGATGCTCAGCTCGGCGGTGGTGCCGCGATTGGGTACACCCACCGTGTTTGTATTACGCGTCGATGGCGTATGGTATTGCTTGTTGAACAGGTTTTGAATTTTTAGCGACAGATCAACCTGAGCAATAGCCAGATAAATGATGTTCATGTCGTACAATGTGTGGCTTCCGTGCTGCTTAAACTCGGAGACGCTGTCGTCTACTTTTTGACTTTGGTAATTAGCGGAAATATTACTGCTCCAGTGTTGAGTGATATAACTGATGCTGGCGGTTAGCAGTGTGTCCGACTCGTGGTTGGTTTTTGAAAATTCATCAAAATTGTGGGTGGCTGCGATGCGCAGGTTCCAGTGTGATAAAAACTCTTGTTGCAGTTCCAGTTCAAGGCCGGCAATCGAGTTGCTGCTACTGTTGATGTATATGGGAGACGAATCGCTGCTTGGGATAATTGTGTCATCGATTTTTGTATCAAACAATGTAGTCGACAAAAGTCTCTTGTCACTGGTATGAACCCAGACCAGTTCAAAGGTTTTTGATATCTCAGGGTTGATATTGGGGTTACCCTGCACGCCAGGGGCAAAAACAAGATCAGACTCTACCCGAGTCGGGGCGCGGAAAGCTTCGCCGTAGAGTAATTTTAGTGTGTTGTTACGGTTTAAAGAATGTATGAGACCGAGCCTCGGGCTAAAGTGGGAATCCGTATCGGAAAAGTCATCCCAACGCCCGCCAATCACATAGTGGGTGCGCTCATCAATGGCCGATTGATATTGGCCAAACAGCGCGCCAATGGTGCGGCTGTCTTCTTTGCTGAGAAGGAAGTCCTGCGATAGGGCACCGCGTATCTGAGCATCCGCTTTAACGACATCAGCCAATCGATATTCAAGACCGGTCAACCCGCGTGTACCAGCCTTGTTGTCATATTTAGCCAGCAACTTGATGCCATATTCTCGCTCCTCTGTCTGCAGGTCCAAGCGCAGATTGGGCGCTTGGGCCAGTGTGCTGTCATTGGTGTGCCGGGAAAAATGCAACGTGCCATTTAAGCTCAGCTTGTTGTCGATGGCATGTTGGTAGGAAGCATTGAGCAGTTGTGTTTCGGTTAATCTTTCGTTCACTTGGTCCGAGAGAAATCCGCCATTGTAATAGCCCGGCATCTCCCTTCTGCTCAAGCGGGTATTGAACTTGAAATTTCCACTGGTTAGGGAGGCGTAAAGTTCTTGGTTATCCGATTGGTCACGGCTGTTGGTGAAATCGGCGGTGCCTGGGTCAAAAGCGATGAGTTTATCCCCATCATCGGCGTCATCTTTGACAAAAAGAGAAAACTCGAGCTGTTCGCTCTTCACCTGTGCTTGCAGGCTCGCTCGGTAGGCATTTGTGCTGCCCCCGCTGAGCATGAGTTGATTACTGCCTTTGGTCTTGATGTTGACGACGCCGAGAAAGGCGTTGGAGCCATAAATAGCGGATCCAGGGCCGCGTATAAATTCAACCTGCTCGACATTATCGAGTGAGATATAGGGGTTGAAAAAAGTAGTGCCGCCACTCCAGTCGTCATTAACCCTGTGTCCATCGATCAATATCAGCACCTCTCGCCCCGTTGGCGGGAGTCGATGGCCACGACTGGAAAGGCTGTAGCTCAGAGCGCTGGTATCCACCTTGTAAGTTTGATACCCCGGCACGTAGTTCATGAGCTCGGTGAGCCGGTTCAGACCCAGGCGTTTAATTTCTTCCTGCTTAATGACCGTGACCGAGGAAGGCGCGGAGTGCAGGGTTTCTTCGTGTAGGGTGGAGGATGTAATTTTTATGTTTGATAACGCGGCTATAGGCAGGGCGAACAACTCGTCAGCTGTTAATGCCTCTTCCTGCGCAGACAGGCCAGAAACCATGAGGAGACAAGGCAGCAGGCGGCTAATGTTGTTCAACGGTATCCCCTTTTTCTGCAGTTGACATGCGTGCAGCCTAAGACGGTGTGACAAAAAGTATAATACAAATCTTCAAGTTTTGAGGCGGTCGCCAACGGCTGAGGGAATGATAAGGAATGAAGGCGGTGCGGCTTAGTTCAGAGGTGCCTTAGTAAGCGAGTAAGGAAGTGAAAGCTATGGGGCTTTCAGTTTTTTGACGAGTTCTGGCGTCGCTATCAGCCGTTCAACGATGACTGATAGCGGGTCATTATTTTTCGCCGGTGTCTATTCAGTCGCATCTATTCAGTTGTATCTATCCAGGGTCTGGCCTGTCGGCCCAGTTGCGCAGACCACTTGGTTAAAAAGTCTCCGCGCGCTTGCGGCTGCAATAATTCTTCTGGCAATTGTGGTTGTGCAATCGCTGGGTAGTCGTCACCCCACTGCCACAATCCGCCCTGATCGAAAAAACCGTAGCCGGTCGGGTGTTCGGCGGTAAACACGTCACCGTCGGCGTAGTGTTCCATTTCAGTGCCGTAGGGATCGTGCCAGTAGTCAAAGATCTGGCTGCCGAGTATATGACGGCCAATGCCCCACTGGTGGTGCCAACCTTTGCTCTTGAGGAACTGTGAACCCTGACCTATTTCATCTATGTCAGTGGTTTCAAAGGCCACGTGTAACAGCAGCGGCAGTGGACCACCCGATACCGCCAGGGTGTGATGGTCCGCTGGCTGATGGCCGCGGTCCAGCCGCGTAAATGACATGCATGGTGTACCATCGGCCAGACACTGTACGTCGGAGGCAATAATGCCTAGGTGTTTCATGTACCACTGCATGGACTGATCGAAGTCCAGCACCATGTGCACAGCGTGCCCCAAGCGCACGACATGGGTGGCCCGGTATTCGGCGCGCTGGCCACGGTTAACACGGCTTTTTTTGTCAGGGGTATTGACCGGCAGCGCTTCACGGCGAAAGGCCACGGGTTCAACCTGGCGGCGACCGTGAATGACGTCGATGATAAAGCCGTTGGGGTCGGTCAGGCGCACGCGCTCGCCGCCACCTGGCCAGTCGAGCTTCTCAATGGGGCCTGGGTTATCGCCGTGTTCGGCGAGGGTTTCCAGCTCTTGGCGGGTATTAACGCTGAAACCACAGCCGAGGTATTTGGGCGTGTCACCCTTGAGGGCGACAAAGCAGTAAGGCTCGCTGTCGCGCCCGCGCATAAACAGGGTATCTTCCGTTTTTGCATGGGTGAGCAAACCGAAGTCTTGCATAAAGGATTCTTGTAAATCCAGATCCGGGCGCTCAAACAGAATGTAGCTGAGTTGATCCACCTTGATCAGTGGCTCCGGTCGCTCAATCCGAATGCTGCCGAGTTTTTTTTGTTCTTGCTCGGTGTAACTTTCCCGACCTGGGTAGTAGAAAGGTTGTTCAACTGTCGACATGCTTATTCTCCGTCGTGAGGTTTTCTATGTCACTTTGCTCTCTCTTTTTCATCTCTTTTTTCCGGCTCGCTTTTCTGGCTCAAGGTTGATGAGCCCACGCGCTTGGCGTGGGGTCATCCGGTCCGTTAGCGAATCACTTCCGGCTGATCGGCAACGCCATTAACAAGGGTGCCGACGCCGCTGACTTCCACCTCTATGCTGTCGCCCGCTTTCAGCAGCACCGCTGGCTGGCGTAAGGCACCCACACCCTCGGCCGCACCGGTGACAATCACATCGCCCGGCTCCAGCCAGGTGAACTCGGAGATATAACTGATCAATTCAGCAAAGCTGAAAATAAGATCGTCCAGTGGCATCTCTTGCATGACCTCGCCGTTGACACGGCAGGTCAGCTGCATGGTATCCAGATTCACCTCGTCGGGTGTGACCAGGGCGGGACCGAAACCGCCACTGCGGTAGGCGTTTTTACCCGCGGTAATCTGGTTGGAATTAATTTGATAGAGGCGCGCGGAGGCATCGTTAAACGGCGTATAACCCGCGACATGGTCCAGCGCGTCCTCGACACTGACATTGCGAGCACGCTTGCCGATGATCAGGGCAATTTCACCTTCGTAATCAAAAGCCGGTTCCAGCGTGGGTTTCTCAAGGTCTTCCCCCGAGGCAATCAGTGTGGCGGGGCTGCGCAGGAACAGCACCGGTTTTTTGGGCTTTTCCTTGAGGTCCATGTGGCCCTTGGCTTCCTCGTAATGGGAATGAGTGTTCATGCCGGCGCACCAGACGGTACCGGGGTTGGGAATCACCGGCAACAGTTGCACCTGATCGAGGCGGCAGTCCGCTTCGCAGGTGGACACTATCTCGCGGGCTTCTTCCAGGCCGCCTTCGCCGAGCAGGGCTTTTAGATCCGGGTAGCGATCCCCCAGACGCTGCTGTAAGTCGATAACCTTGTCACCCTGCAGTGCGCCGTAGCAGGCTTGGTTGTTGTATGTATAGCTGATTAATTTCATGGTCAATGTCTCGTCAATAAATTAAGAAGGTTTCAAATATTTTTAGCCGCTGATCGGTTCTGCGTGCATTTATTTTAAATGCAACAGTTGCTGGGCCTGTGCCAAGGCGGCGGTCGCGTTGTCGGTATTAAATGCCACGAGACAAAATTTATCTGGGCGCACCAGCACCATGGTGTGTTCGCCGTTTTGGAAATGGTGGGCCAGCGCGTCAGTGGTATCGCGCGGCCACGCGGCGCTGTTATTCTCAAGGCCACTGCCGTTATTTTTATCGCGGATGGCGACGGTAGTTGCTCCCAGGGCTTGCCACTGCGCCAGCACCGAGCTGTCCAACTCAGTTGCAGGGTCGCAGTTGTAACCTAAAATGCTGAAGCCTTTACCCAGCAGCTTGTCCAGCGGCTCGAGTGTGCCGTCCTGTAAGGTGACTTTGGGTTGGTAGATGAATTGGCCGTTAATCGAACTTTCCTGTGGGGCGATGACAATGCCTTTGTCCAGTGCCCGAGCGAGAATGGAGTTGGCCATACCGGCGGAGAAATCTTCGACGGATTGTTTGTCCTTCTGCAGCTCGAAGAAAAATCCATCGCGTTCAGCGGCTTTTACAGGGTCGATGGGCTGAATCTGGTTGCCGAGATCGAGTGCGAACTTGATCAGCTCCTTGGAGTGCTCAAGGCGCTCGACCTCATAGCTTTCCAAAATACAGGCGCTGGATTGGCCTTTGATGACCATCGCCAGCTTCCACGACAAGTTACGAACATCACGCATGCCGCTGTTGAGCCCCTGGCCTGCAAAGGGTGGCGTCATGTGGGCGGCGTCACCGGCCAGAAATACCCGACCTTGCTGCCAGCGTTCGGCAACAATGGCGCTGAAGTTGTAAACCCGCTTGCGGAACACATCGACCTGAGCGGGATCTGTGTAGGGGGCAAGCAAGCTGTTGATCATCTCGTCTTCGAGCAGGTCGGAGGGGGTTTCACCGGGCATCAACATCCACTCCCAGCGGCGCTGCTGGTTGCGCTTTTTGATGGTCATGCCAGGGCGACTGGGGTCGCAGAAAAAACGGCTTTCAAAGCCATCCTCGAATCCCGGGTCTATGGTATCGATAACCAGCCAGGGGAACTCATTGGAATCCCCTGTCATTTCAATACCCAATTCTGCACGGACATGTGAGCGGCCGCCATCACAGCCCACCAGGTATTGGGCATCAATGGTCAAATCCTCGCCATTGGCGTCCTTGGCGTAGACGGTTACCCCGGCGTCGCTTTGTTCAAAGTGTGTGAGCTCATGGCTAAACCATAAGTTAACGCTCTTTCGTCGAGGCATTACGTTGGCCAGTGTGCGGTCGAATCCTGGCTGGTCGAAGGTGTTAAAAATCGGGAAGCCGTAGGGCTGCTTGCCATCGGTATTAAATTCAAACAGCAGCTTACTGTCGGCGTTGACATACTCGGTAACCTGCACATCAAAGTAGATATCGTCGGCGACGTCGGCGACCAGATCGGCGGCCTGTAAAGTCCGCAGGGTTTCACTGTCGATGCCAATGGCCCGAGGCTCTTCCACCGTGTTGGGTAATTTTTCAAGCACGATGGCGTCTATGTTGTAGCTGGCCAACAGGTGAGCCAGAGTCAAACCTGCGGGTCCGGCACCGACAATCACGACGCTTGTTTGGTGTTGTTGCATAAGTTCTATCTCCAAAGTGGCGCAAACGGCCAACAACTAGTTAGGGCTGTACTTATTTCGCGGTAGCGTCGGCTGCAGGGCAATCGCACGGCGAGAGTGCTTCACCAGACCGGTACTACGAGTTTCTCTACTTATGTTCTTGCGAATGCACGCGTATCTGCTGAGCCTCACAATCTTAATTGTAATCATATTCACCTTTGAACGAGTAATCAATAGAGTGATTACGATTGCTGCACAATCGCCACTGCGTTGACCGAAAATATTGACGTTCAGCCGCCGCGCACGTGTCTTGGGCGGGAGGGCTACGGCCGAGAAAGACGGGCAGCCGGTGAGGTTTGGGCTCGAAAACACACGTAAAAAAGCTATGACCTGGCTTTTGTCGATAGCGGCGGACGGCTTTCAAGGTGATGCTTGGCTGCGGGTGTAGATAGGATGTGATGGGGTGGAGGTGACGCTATTGATGTTGGTAACGACACAGTTGAGTTGAGCTAACGGCCAAGCTCGTCAAACGCTGGCTTTGATGATTGAACGGGGCAGATGCCGCCCCCGAGAGCAGCCCTTTGCGGGAGATCTTCTAGTGATTGCAGACCATGTCAGGGGGGGTACTTGACATAATCATTGTTTTAGTTGATATTTGATTCAGTTATGAATTATTGCCCATGTCAGTTGGTTGTCTCTAACAAGACTGGGCTTGTGTTGACGTATATAGCGAGGAAATACACATGGTTGTTTTGATTACTGGCGCTTCAGGTGGCCTGGGTAAGGTGATGGGTGGTCTTCTGGCTGAGAAGGGCTTGAAGGTTTACGGCACCATGCGCAATCCAGCAGGCCGAGAACAAGACTATGCATTTCCCATGCTGCAGATGGAGGCCACCAATCAGCAGTCCGTAGAAAACTGTATTAATGATCTGATGGCGCGCGAAGGGCGTATCGATGTGTTGATCAACTGCGTCAATCAGATGATCATCGGCTCTGTTGAGGAGCAAACCGTTGAGGAAGTAGAAGCGCTCTATGGCGCTAATATTTTTGGTGTGATGCGGGTTATCAAACAGGTGATCCCAGTTATGAAAAAGCAGGGTAACGGCACCATTGTCAGCATGAGCTCCATCGGCGGACTCATCGCGGTTCCCCTTATGAGTGCCTACACCTCCGCAAAGTTCGCGTTAGAGGCTATCAGCGAATCGCTCTACCACGAGATGAAGCCGCACAATATTGATGTGGTGATCATGCAGCCGGTGGCCATGAAAATGGATCGCCCGGCAACCGGCGGGCACCTGGATATCGTCGGCAATGTACCAAAAGATTCGCTCACCCACAGAATGGTGAAGCGCATGGCTGCAGACAGTGCCGCGAGTAAATTAACCCCGGAAATGGTGTCGGAAAAAATTTACAGTGTCATCACCAGCGATAAAAAACCGCTGCGTGTTCCCATGGATAAAGCAAAAGCCATCACTTTGCTCAAGCGCTTTGCACCGCAATCGTTCATCCATAAATTGGTCAGTGGCATTATGAAAGGCGCGTAAAGGGGAGGCGCATAAATAAAAGGCGCGTAAATAAAGAAGTAGAAAATAGAAAAGAGAGATTGGACATGCGCAACCTAGAAGATATTGAAGCCTTTGAGACAACGTCCTGGCAGGATCGCTGCAGCGGGCAAACCACCTACGAGCTAATCAGCCACAGTGCAGCGCGATTTTCCGATCGCCCGGCACTGAAATTTCAGATTACCGCCAGTGTTGATGAACCGCCGCTAGAAGTGAGCTACCGCGAGTTGTTGGAAAAAATTAATCAGACGGCCAATGCCCTCTATAGCGCCGGTGTCAGCGTTGGTGGTGTCACCTCGATTATTTTACCCAACCTGCCACAAAACCATTACAGCTTGTGGGGTGGGGAGGCTCTGGGTATTGCCGGTCCGATTAACTCCATGTTGGAACCCGTCGCTCTGCGGGACATTATGATTGAATCCGGCACGCAAGCACTGGTGGTCTTTGGCCCCATTCCCGGCAGCGACATCTGGGAAAAAACCATCGGCATTGTTGATCAGGTGCCCAGCATGAAAGCCGTTTTTCAGGTGAATCTTTTAGGTGCCGATAAAGACGGGGCTACTCAGACACCGGGCGGACTGCCCATTTTTGATTTTGACACTCAGCTGCAGCAGCAGCCGGCCGATGCTTTGGTTTTTCAGCGCGATACACAACCTGAAGATATTGCCACCTACTTCCACACGGGCGGCACCACCGGAACGCCTAAAATTGCGCAGCTCAGTCACCGTAATCAGGTCTTTGTTGCTTCGGTCATCGCCGATCAATACAGCTACGATGAAAGTACGGTGGCTATTTGTGGTCTGCCCTTATTTCATGTCAATGCGGTATTTGTTACCGGCCTCAATGTGTTTGCACGGGGAGGTCAGACGGTTCTTCTGAGCCCGGCTGGGTTCAGAACCCCCGGCATAGTCGATAACCTGTGGCAGCTTATTTCCAAATATCAGGCCACGTTTTTCAGCACCGTGCCGACCATTGTCAGTGCGCTGCTGAAAACAGTGCCGGAAGATAAATCGCTGATGGATACCATGCAGTTTGTTGCCTGTGGTGCGGCGCCTATCGCCCCGGAAACCTTGCGACAATTTACCGAGCTGACGGGTATTACGGTGCTTGAAGGTTATGGGATGACAGAGGCGACCTGTACCAGCGCTTTAAATCCGGAACACGGCGAGAGAAGGGTGGGTTCCATTGGTCTGCGTTTGCCTTATCAAGCCATGAAATGTGTTGTCCTGGATGAAGAGGGCGGTTACCAGCGTGACTGTGAGCTGGAGGAGTCGGGCGTGATTGTGGTTAAAGGCCCCAATGTTTTCAGCGGTTACAAGAACGTGGCGAACAATCGCGGCGCATTCATTGGTGACTGGTTGGTGACGGGTGATCTGGCCAGGCAGGATAAGGACGGTTACTTCTGGTTAACCGGCCGGGCCAAGGATTTGATTATCCGGGGCGGGCACAATATTGATCCCAAGGTAATTGAGGATGTGTTATCGAACCACCCGGCGGTGGAACTGGTGGCCGCTATAGGTCAGCCCGATGCCTACGCCGGTGAACTGCCCTGTGCCTATGTCACTGTCAATACAAACTCTGATGTCGGTGTTGACGAGCTGATGGAATACGTTCGGCAAGAAATTCCTGAACGCGCGGCCATTCCTGTGTACCTGGAAATGATTGAGTCCATGCCGGTGACTGCGGTGGGTAAAATTTTCAAACCCGCACTGCGCAACCTTGCTATTGAGCGGGTACTGAACGCGGCAATCTGTGCTGCGGGACACAGTGCCGGTGTCAGCGTGGGCAGTGACGATAAGCTCGGCGTGTTGGCGTGCATCGATAAACCCAGTGACAAGCTGGGTATCAAGTCGGTACTCGACCTGTTTACCGTGGCTTATGAATACAGCGATGCATAGACAGTCTTTCGTGACGACGGGTGTTTAATCGCGCCCATGTCGCGGTCTTCGATCTGTTCACTGGGCGCTTATCCATTAAGCGCTGGTTAACCAGTCTTGTAAAAATAGCAGCTCGGCATAAACTTCTCGCTTCTCGCTTCTCGCTTCTCGCTTCTCGCTTCTCGCTTCTCGCTTCTCGCGCCCATAATTACAGACGTAGTTTCTTTAGACATAAAAAACCGGCCACGGGGGCCGGAAATGGTGCAGAGATAGAGGTTAGCGTTGCGGCAGGGTCAAGAAATTTCGATGCCGACCTTGCCGAAGGCTTGGCCTGATTCGGCGTAGTCATGGGCCTGAGCTATCTGACTGAGGGGAAAGCAGCGATCGAGAACGGGCTTGATTTTCCCTTGATCAATCAAATCTTTTACGGCCAGCAGGGCATCGCGATCCGACTTGAACAGCCCCCAGTGGTAGTGAATATTTTGTTTCTTACAGGCTTTTTTCTTGCGTAAAAAT
>Ga0209292_1003332_pt1 | contig 17756 bp, 13 predicted proteins | sample GOMGulsemesocosm_2_FD_184634 | JGI IMG/M metagenome (GOLD analysis project Ga0209292, IMG submission 184634) | Methane-oxidizing microbial communities from mesocosms in the Gulf of Mexico - GOM9C Gulf of Mexico (SPAdes) (version 2) | ecosystem: Environmental > Aquatic > Marine > Cold seeps... | reverse complement strand
ACCATTGAGGGCTTTTTAATATTTGGAGCGGTACATGAGGCTCGAACTCATGACCTCGACCTTGGCAAGGTCGCGCTCTACCAGCTGAGCTAGTACCGCATCACATTAGAACATATTTTAAGAGCTTGCCCGACTTTGTCGAACTGACACTTTAGCAGTTGAACTAGAACCGCTTCACACAAACAAATCTCTTTGCTTTCGTTGTTTAGGAGCTGCCCCCCTCTCAACACGAACGCATTCTACAGAGATTATATTACGCGTCAACACTAAAATGTCACTTTTAAACTGTTTGCTCATTTTTCAGCTAAAGCGTTGTAAAAATGCACACTTAACCTGCATTTTCACTTAAATCTGACCATGCAACTTGTAAATATTGCGCCATTGACCATAAAGTAAGGACCGTTGCTAAGTACAAACAGGCATAACTTAAATATGTCATCCAAGTATCGAACTGCCAAGTAAGTCCCATTATGGATAACATTTGTGCAGCAGTTTTTATTTTCCCTAATTGAGATACAGCAACGGTGCCTCTTTTGCCTTGTTCAGCCATCCACTCTCTTAAAGCTGATATAATAACTTCTCTACTTATAATTAAAACTGCAGGGATTGTTATATAAATACTTTGGTAATGCTCGACTAATACAATTAACGCAACTGAAACCATTACTTTATCTGCAACAGGATCTAAAAATGCACCAAAGGGTGTTGATTGCTCAAGTTTACGGGCGAGATAGCCATCTAATACATCTGTAACAGCTGCTAACCAAAAAACAAATGCTGCGCCAAAAAAGGCCCATGAATAGGGTAAATAAAATATCACCAAAAAAATGGGGATAAGGAAAATTCTGAAGGCTGTTATAATATTAGGTATATTCCACATAACTACTTGTGTTTACTTTTTTTTGTATATTCGCATGAAGTATTATCTTTTACCATGCAAATGATTAAAATTAAATTTAACTCTTTGTTTATCAATAACGCAAAGTTAAAGCCGATAATAAGCTTTCTACAAGCTTATTTTATTTTTTCTTAACCTCCTACCTGGAGTTTATTCATTCTAATTATTTATCATGTAAGTGATTATAAATTTTTTCGGCTAATTCAGCGCTGATCCCTGGCACTTTCCTTAATTGCTCAATATTTGCAGCAATCACACCTTGTATGCCCCCCAAGTACTTTAATACTGCTTGCCTTCTTTTTTGACCTACTCCCGATATTTCTTCTAATATTGATTGATTACGTTGTTTTTGCCTTTTATTTCTATGTCCTGCAATTGCAAATCGGTGAGATTCATCTCTTATATGTTGAATCAAATGTAGTGCAGGTGAATGTGAGTCTAAGTTTATCGTTTTTCTACCAGCATCCATTAAAAGCGTTTCTAATCCGGGTTTTCTGCTAGTTCCTTTTGCAACGCCTATTAATAGAGGTAATTTTTCTAAGTGCCAATTTTGAAAAAATGTTTCAGCCTGAGATAACTGCCCCTTACCACCATCTATAAAGATAACATCTGGCACTTTCGATTCATCAACCATTTTGCTATAACGTTTATTTAATGCAAAAGCCATGGCAGCATAATCATCACCACCGGTGATCCCTGTTACATTAAAACGTCGATATTCTTTTTTATTAGGACCATTGGAATCAAATACAACACATGAGGCAACCGTGTTTTCACCCATGGTATGGCTAATATCGAAACACTCCATACGATTAATATTATCTAATTGCAGTGTCTCTTTTAATAAATCATACCGCTTAGTAATTGAATCTTGTGCACTTTGCTTGATGACGATGCTATTTAATGCATTTTTGTTTGCGAGCTGTAAATACTGATATTTTTCACCCCGTGCTACCGTCTGTAATTTTATTCTTCTTTCACTTACTTGTGAAAGTGCAATTTCCAGTTCTTCTTGTTCAGCGTATGTAAATGGCAAAATAACTTCTTTTGGTATACGGGAACCATTTGTAACTGAAAGGTAATATTGCGATAAAAAAGATGATAACACTTCAGTATCACTCGAGTCTTTGGGGATCTTAGGATAGAAAGTTTTACTCCCTAAAATCTTATGATCGCGAATAATTAAAATATGAACAGCAGTTAAGCCATTTTTAGATTCAAAACCTATCACATCTAATTCCGCATGCATGCCAGAAACAGACTGTTGCTCCTGCATTTTAGTCAATACAAGAATTTGATCTCTAAAAGTTGCTGCTTTTTCAAAATTCAACTCAGTGCTTGCAGCTTCCATTTTACGAACTAATTCAGATACCACTTGCGAAGACTTTCCACTTAAAAATAAACGAACAAAATCAACTTGCTCACTATAATCACTTTCTCTGATTTCATTTACGCAAGGGGCCGAGCAACGTTTCAATTGATATTGTAAACACGGGCGACTACGAGCGCGATAGTAAGCGTCTTCGCATTGACGCACTGGAAATATCTTTTGCATTAAACGTAAGCTTTGGGATACCGCACCTGAACTTGGATAAGGTCCAAAGTACTCACCTTTAATTTTTTGGGCTCCACGATGAAAAGTCAACCTGGGATGGGTATGATCAGTTAATAATATATAAGGATAAGACTTATCATCTCTGAGTAATATATTATATCTAGGTTGATATTGTTTTATTAAATTATTTTCTAATAATAGTGCTTCAGTTTCAGTGTTTGTAAGCGTGACTTCTATATCACAAATATTTTTAACAAGTGCGCGAGTCTTACTTTCCGGAATGTTTTCCCGAAAGTAACTAGAAACTCGCTTATTTAAATTTTTTGCTTTGCCAACATAGATAACTTGCTGGTCTTTATCTAACATCCGGTATACACCAGGCTCTTCAGATAAAGATTTTAAAAACATTTTTGGATCAAATGACTGCATTAATATACTCAAACTATTTCAACTTCAGGTCAAAACCTATTAAAAACCTTCAGAATCAATATCAATCATTTTGTGGCGTATTGCTAAATGTGTTAATTCAACATCTCCGCCTATGTTTAATTTTTCGAACATTCTATAGCGGTAACTATTTACGGTTTTAGACGTTAAATTTAATTGCTCAGCTATATTTTGTACTTTTTCCCCTTTAGTTATCATAAGCATAATTTGTAATTCACGATCAGATAAACTTTTAAAAGGGTTTTCATCGGTACGCCCACTAAACTGCGCTAAAGCAATTTGTTGTGCTATTTCAGGTGCAATATACCTTTGACCCGATTTAACTGCCTTTATAGCGTGAACCATTTCATTAGAACCAGCACTTTTAGTTAAATAACCGTGAGCTCCCATTTGCATTACTTTACTTGGGAAAGGGTCTTCACAATGCACTGTTAAAACGATTACTTTAACATCAGGGCAAAAACGGCATATTTTTTTAGTTGCCTCAAGGCCACCAATACCGGGCATATTCATATCCATCAATACAATATCAGGATGGTTTTGACGACAAAACTGAACAGCTTCTTCGCCTGTTTTAGCTTCACCTACAACTTTAAAGCCGCGAACGTCATCAAGGATACGCTTGATCCCCGTTCTAACAAGCTCATGGTCATCAACTAACAGCACGTTTATCAAAGGTTTTTCCTTTTAGGATAAATTATTAAACATAAGTTATAACTATGCGAGAATAATAAAAACTCGCCGCGCTGTAAACAAAGATATACCTGCTTTTAGCTTATTCTTATATCATTTAATAAATATTTTATTTTTAATTTATCGTTTTGATATAACTTATAGCCAAACTTTACTTTAATTTTGGCAAATACATTGTATTGTTGATACATTGACTTTATATTTTAATTGATAACAAGAGATACTATGTCTAACATTTTTGAAGATAACTCACTAAGCATTGGCAATACACCATTAGTGAAACTAAACCGTGTTACTAAAGGCAATGTGCTTGCAAAAGTAGAAGCTCGTAATCCAAGCTTTAGTGTGAAATGTCGTATTGGCGCCTCTATGATTTGGGAAGCAGAAAAATCAGGTGAGTTAACAGCGGGTAAAGAGTTAATAGAACCAACGTCAGGTAATACAGGTATTGCTTTAGCATTTGTAGCTGCATCTCGTGGTTATAAATTAACTTTAACTATGCCAAATACAATGAGCTTAGAGCGTAGAAAATTATTAAAAGCGCTAGGTGCTAATGTTGTTTTAACTGAAGGCGCTAAAGGCATGAAAGGCGCAATTGAAAAAGCACAAGAAATTCAACAAAGCGCTCCTGAAAAATTCATTCTATTACAACAATTTGAAAATCCAGCGAACCCTAAAATCCACTTTGAAACAACTGGACCTGAAATTTTCAACGATACTGACGGTAAAATTGATTACTTTGTAGCAGGTGTTGGTACTGGTGGAACAATTACAGGTGTTAGTCGTTATCTTAAAGTAGAAAAGAATTTAGATGTTAAATCTGTTGCCGTTGAACCAGCTGATTCACCTGTCATTCAACAAAAATTAGCAGGTAAAGACTTAACACCAGGTCCTCATAAAATTCAAGGGATTGGTGCCGGTTTCATTCCTGGTAACTTAGACTTAGAAATGATAGATGAAGTTGCACTTGTTACTAATGAAGAAGCAATCGAAATGTCTCATAGACTTATGAAAGAAGAAGGTATTTTAGCGGGTATTTCATCGGGTGCTGCAGTAGTAGCTGCTGCTCGTATTGCTGAAAAACCTGAAAATGCAGATAAAAATATTGTTGTTATTTTACCAAGTTCAGCTGAACGTTATTTATCAAGTCCATTATTTGCTGATCAATTCAGCGACGATGAATTAGTACAATAATATAATATTTATATTTAATATCTAATACAAAGGCCTGCTTAATCATTAAGCAGGCCTTTGTATTAGAAGTTTTCCATCCTATAAAATACCTTTTCAATTCAGTTCAAGACTTTACAAGTCATTATTTAGCATTAAACTTAAATTCACACCTCTTAATAAACGAAAATTAGTAAGGTTTCATACATGTACCCAATACGGATTATTTTCACTGCTTTTCTTATGGTATTTTTAACTGCATGCTCTGATGATGGCCCTGAAGTCTCTGGTGATAATGATTCCCCAGAATATGCGGCAACCGTTTTCTTCTATGCGATTTATGAAGAAAAGGATTTGAAAAAAACAATGTCCTTAGCCACACCTAAAATGGCCCGAATTATAAAATCATATGGTAGCACTCGTCAGTTTGCGAGAAACCTGATTAACATGCAGTTTGATACCGTAAATATAGAGATAGATAGAACAAGCAAAAGTATTCGTAAGCGTTACGGAGATAAAGCAACAATTACGCTTATTTTTTCAGGCACACTTAATGGCAATAATGTAGACGACATGCGTAGTGTTAAGTTAATTCAGAAAAAAGGAAAGTGGTTCATAGAAAAAATTGTTGATGATCCTTACGCAAGGTAATAAATAATTTGACCTCGGCTTAATAAGTGTCATAAGCACCTATTAAACCGAGCTGAGGTTAAATAGATATAAAAGGAGTATGGCCAAGCCATACTCCTTAAAATAATTTATAACTCGCCTTTTTTAAAGTTATCAACTGAAATAGCAGCTTCTCGTAACGCATTTGCTTTGATCATTTCGTCAGCTTGCTCTTGGGTGAACAATTCTATTTCTCTTCCTTGTACTATTGCATCATCTGAAGATAAACCTGAACTTAACTTTCCATCTTTAATTGCTTGCTTTAACTTATTAAATAAACCTTCACTGTGATGCATTGCAACAAATGCGGACTCCATAATATGCATCCCCCCCGAATCGCCCTCATAACATAAATGTGATAAACGATTTCTCATAACGCCTGGTTGTAACATATGAAAACACACTGATTTTGATACTTCATCAGCTACTTGCTTATAATGATTACCTAAAGGAAAAACTAAACGCTTTAAAATGAAAGCAAAAGGTCTTGACGGAAAATTATCGAATACCCCCTCAAAAGCTTGCCCCATTTGATACAAACTATGATCTAAAGAATAGCAAACAAAAGGCAAATCAGATTGCTGTCGACCTTCATCTTCAAATCTCTTAAGAACTGCTGAAGAAATATATAATTGGCTTAATACATCGCCAAGTCTAGCTGAAATCATTTCTTTTCGTTTAAGATCACCGCCTAAAGTTAGCATGGCGACATCAGTAGAAATTGCAAGTGAGCGACTCATGCGAGTGAGTTGTTTATAATATTTAGCCGTTGGGCCACTTACAGGAGATTTAGCAAGCATCGCACGAGTTAAACCGTGACCTAATGCGGCACCTGCATTAGTAATTGCAAACAATATATGTTTAATCAGTAAATCATCAAAGTCTTGCAACCCTTTATCCAAGTCTGGCTCCCCCGCTGCAGCCATCTCTTTTAAGACATACGGATGACAACGCGTTGCACCTTGACCAAAAATCATTAAATTACGCGTTAATATATTTGCACCTTCAACTGTAATTGATATCGGCATGCCCATATAAGCATGACCTAAATAGTTATTTGGCCCTAATTGTATGCCTTTACCTCCATGAATATCTAATGCATCATTAATAATTGTACGGCTCATTTCCGTCATATGATACTTTGCGATTGCAGTGACAACTGAAGGACTTACTTTCAAATCAAGTGCACCAGCAGTCATGGTACGCATCGCTTCTAAGCTATATGTGAACCCTCCAATTCGAGCGAGTGATTGTTGCACTCCCTCAAATTGTCCGATAGACAAGCCAAATTGTTTACGCACGTAAGCATAAGCACCAGTCATTTTTGAACAAGCATGTCCTGTTGCGGTTGCCAATGCGGGTAATGAAATGCCTCGACCAGCACTTAAACATTCAACTAACATGCGCCAACCTTTGCCACCAAACTCAGGCCCCCCAATGATCCAATCAATAGGAATAAAAACATCTTTCCCATAAGTTGTACCATTCATAAATGCCATAGCCATAGGATTATGACGTTCACCAATTTCCACGCCTTCATGAATTGTTGGGATTAAAGCACAAGTAATGCCGATTTCTTTTTTATCACCTAGTAAACCATCTGGATCAAACATTTTAAATGCTAAGCCTAAAACGCTCGCAACAGGTGCTAAGGTAATATATCGTTTTGACCAATTAAGGCGAATGCCAATAATAGTCTTACCTTCAAACTCACCTTCACAAATCACACCAGTATCAGGGATACTGCCCGCATCAGAGCCTGCTTCGGGTCCTGTTAATGCAAAACATGGGACTTCAGTGCCATTGGCGAGTTTTGGTAACCAATATTCTTTTTGCTCTTGTGTACCATAATGCATTAATAATTCACCGGGTCCTAAGCTATTAGGCACCATCACAGTCACTGCTGCACTCAAACTACGTGTGGCGATACGCGATACAATTGTAGAGTTAGCAATCGCAGAGAAGTCTCGACCTCCATAAGATTCAGGAATAATTAAAGAGAAAAATCCTTGCTCTTTTAAAAACTGCCAAACATTTTCTGGTAAATCTTTTGTTTCATGGACTATCTTGTAATCGTCTAACATATTACACAGTGTATTTACTTGATCATTTAAAAATGCATTTTCTTTATCTGACAAAGTCGGTTTTGGATACGAGTGTAAAACCTGCCAATCAGGAGAACCTTTAAATAATTCACCATCCCACCAAATGTCACCGGCTTCCATTGCCTCTCTTTCTGTCTGTGATAGAGGTGGTAATACCTTTTTAAACATTTTAAATGCAGGACGCGTGATTAAACTGACTCTTATATCTTTGACTAAAAAAATAATGATGATAGTCACTATGACAAATAACAAAATTGACATTTATAAATTCCTTTTGAAAACAACATCTTTTAAAAACACTTTTTAAGTCTAGCAAATATTTCTAACTTTATGATTTATTTATTAGTTCATCCGCCTATTTCATAAAAATACGAAAGAGAATTTACCAAGTCATTTCCCGCTGTTATGATAAGCGCGGGTAAAAACACACATATCTAGGGTGAACAATGAAAACAAAAATATTCAAGCCAAGTATAACGGCTTTAGTTGTTGCAAGTGCTTTAATGCTAACTGCATGTAACGATAAAGATGATAAAAAAACAACAACAAGTGTCGTTCAACAAGTTACAGCTGCTGATGCAAAGCAATTCCTTGAGTCAACAGAAACAGAGTTAGTTGCTCTGTACCTTGAAGCAAGTCGTGCAGAATGGATTTATGCTAACTTTATCACTGAAGATACGTCTCAGCTTTCTGCTGAAGTAAACCGTAAAATGACAGAAACAGTTGTCAGATTAGCAAATGAAGCAACTAAATTTAATAAAATTACATTAGATGCAGATAGCCGTCGTAAACTAGACAAGCTAAAACTTGCATTAACCTTACCTGCGCCACAAGATGCAGATAAAACAGCACAATTATCACAGCTTGTTGCAAAACTTGGTGGTCTATATGGTAAAGGTAAATACTGTAAAGAAGGTGCAGAGTGCCTAAGCCTAGGTGATATGACAGCCAAAATGGCGACAAGTCGTGATTACGATGAGCTATTAGATTTATGGCAAGGTTGGCGTCAAATATCTAAACCTATGCGTCCTTTATACGAGCAGCAAGTTGCACTAACAAATGAAGGTGCTAAAGAATTTGGTTATGCAGATACAGGTGCAATGTGGCGTAGTAAATATGATATGCCAGCTGATGACTTTGCTAAAGAGCTAGATCGTGTTTGGGGTCAAGTTAAACCATTATATGACTCTCTTCATTGTCATGTTCGTGCGAAGCTAGGTGATAAATACGGTACAGACAAAGTACCACAAGACCAGCCTATTCCAGCGCATTTATTAGGAAATATGTGGGCACAAAGTTGGGGCAACATCTATGAGTTAGTGGCTCCTGATAATGCAGATCCAGGTTATGACGTAACAGAGTTATTAGCAAAACATAACTATGACGAAGTTCAAATGGTACGCGGCGCTGAAAAGTTTTTCACGTCTATGGGCTTTGAGCCATTACCAGAAACATTTTATGAGCGTTCTTTATTCACTAAACCAAAAGATAGAGATGTACAATGTCATGCGTCTGCTTGGGATATAGATGCTAAAGACGATTTACGTATTAAGATGTGTATTCAGCGTACAGGTGAAGAATTTTCTGTTATTCATCATGAGTTAGGGCATAACTTCTATCAACGCGCTTATAAAGATCAACCTCTGTACTTTCAAGAAAGCGCTAATGATGGGTTCCATGAAGCAATTGGCGATACTATCGCATTATCTGTTACACCTGGTTACTTAAAAGAAATCGGTTTATTAGATAAAGTACCAGATGAATCTAAAGATTTAGGTTTATTGATGAAAATGGCAATGGATAAAATTGCATTTATCCCATTTGGCTTAATGGTTGATCAGTGGCGCTGGCAAGTATTTTCAGGTGAGGTAGCTCCTGAAAATTACAATAAAGCATGGTGGGATTTACGTCAAAAATACCAAGGCGTAATGGCCCCTATTGAACGTACTGAAAACGACTTTGATCCAGGTGCTAAATATCACGTACCAGGTAATACACCTTATACACGTTACTTCTTAGCACATATATTACAATTCCAATTCCATAAGTCTTTATGTGAAATTGCAGGTAATAAAGAAGCGATACATAGATGTTCTGTTTATAACTCTAAAGAAGCCGGTGAGCGTTTAAATACCATGTTAGAAATGGGTTCAAGCAAAACTTGGCAAGAAGCATTAGCTGTTGTAACTGGTAAACCTCAAATGGATGCTACTGCAATTTTAGAGTATTTTGCACCGCTTAAAGAATACTTAGACGAGCAAAATAAAGGCCGTCAGTGTGGTTGGTAATTAATTATTACTAAGTAAAGTATAAATGTCAGATCTGATGTTCTGGCATTTATATCCTAGATAGTTATCATCCCTCATAATTGAAAATCTCCCCAAAGTTAATCATTTGCAATAAGAACTATTAAATAGAACAAATATTCTATAAAATCCCCTCAACCAGTTACAAACATTTACATTCTGCAACTAAAAATTCAATGTAAAACACTTAAATAATTGTTAATTAAATGAAATTTTTAATATGAATTTCTAAAGCCATAAATTAATACTTACACTTTTATTTAACAAATTACATAAACACCGCTAAATTCAAACAACTTACACATTTTACGTCTATTATTCTTAAAACTATCACAAAAGTATGAAAGACTGAATTTCAAAATATAACAAAATCAACAACATTTAGTTATTACGGGAAACTAAAAATGAAAATGAAATTGCGAAAAAAATTTCTACCATTAGCTATCGCAGCAAGTTTAGGCTCTGTTAATGCGTTTGCTAATGATACTGCTTCAGCATTAAAAGGCTCAATCATAGGGCCAAATGGTAATCCGGCAGCGGGGACTAAGATAACCATAATTCATATTCCTTCAGGTTCAACTAAAACAACACTTATTGGTGAATCTGGGGGTTTTAGTACTAAAGGCCTTCGTGTTGGCGGTCCATATAAAATTGAAGTCGAATCTGAACAATTTGAAGATACCATTGTAGACAATATCTTCTTAACTTTAGGTAAAACTTACCCTATTTCAGTGCAACTGAAATCAAAATCAAATATGGAGCAAATAGTTGTCACTGGTCGTCCTCTGTCAATGCAATCCGGCGGAACAGGACCGGCAACACACTTTACCTTAAGTGATATTGAAAATAGTCCAGCAATTAATCGTGATATAAAAGATATTGTTAGAACTGATCCACGTATATATATAGATGAATCAAGCGGCGGTGCAATCCAATGTGCTGGAGGTAACCCAAAATTCAATAGCTTGACTCTAGATGGCGTTCGTATGAACGATAACTTTGGCCTTAATAGTAATGGTTATCCTACTGAGCGTATGCCATTCTCTTTTGACTCAATTGAACAAGTTGCAGTAGAACTCGCACCATTTGATGTGCAATATGGCGGCTTTACTTCATGTAACATCAATGCAGTATCAAAGTCTGGTACTAATGAAATACAAGGTGGTGTTTTTGTTGATTATACCAGCGATTCTTTATCAGGTGATAAAGCCGATAACGTTTCAAAAGATATCGGTAATTATGATGAAAAACGTTATGGTTTTAACGTAGGTTTACCTCTAATTAATGATACTTTGTTTTTATTCACGTCATATGAAAAGCTAGAAGGCTCACAAATTTTTGAGTACAACGCTTTTGGAACAGGCAATAATGATATTAACCAAGCCACTGTTGATCGTATAATTGATATTGCAAAAACTAAATACGATTATGACCCAGGTTCGTTAGTACCGAGTATGCCTGTTGAAGATGAAAAATTATTAATTAAGTTAGATTGGAATATTAATGATGATCACCGTGCAAGCTTCGTTTATAACTACAACGATGGGTTCAGTTTAAGCCAATCTGATGCCAGCTCTAGCCGCCTATCTTTATCTAATCATTTTTATGAACGTGGTGCTGAACTTCAATCATATGTCACATCTATCTATTCAAATTGGACCGATGATTTTTCAACAGAAGTGAGAGTCGGTTATTCAAAATTAGATAACCGCCAGATATCACTTGATGGTAATTCAGGTTTCGGTGAATTTAGAGTGGAAACTGATAATGGTAATGTTTATTTAGGACCTGATGATTCTCGCCAAGCAAACAAATTAAAATATGATAATTTATCATTAAAGCTTTCTGGTAATTACTATATGGGCGATCATGAACTTTCATTTGGTTATGAAATGGAAGAACTTGATGTATTTAACATGTTTGTACAACACAATGAAGGCGAATACCGCTTTAGTAAAACAAAAATCACTGAAAATGGCATAGAAAAAGAAATTAGTGCCATTGAGAATTTTGAAAATGGTGTCGCGCGTGTTTATTATGGTAATGCTAGCTCTCATAACCCTGTAGATGCAGCAGGCGAATTTAAATATGCTTTAAATACACTTTATGCGCAAGACAAATTCGATTTAATTGATTATGACATGACCATTATTATGGGTTTACGTTATGACTGGTATACGAGTGATGATGTGCCTAACCAAAATGACGCATTTCAAGCGCGTTATGGTTATTCCAACCAACAAAATTTAGATGGTGTCAGCTTATTACAGCCAAGACTCGGTTTGAATTGGCGTTATAACGACCAACTAGAAATCCGTGGCGGTATTGGCTTATATTCTGGCGGTAACCCAAATGTTTGGATTTCTAACAGCTATTCAAATGATGGTATTCGTAATATTCAAGTGAATCAAAAAAACATGCAAATACTAGGGCCTGATGCAGTCGCCTTTAATGGTACAGGGCGCCCTGGTTACGATATTCCTGTAGATTTGTTTAATGAAGTTGGTCAAGGTGGTGCTGATGATAGTACCAATGTTACAGATCCAGATTTCGATATTCCATCTGAATGGAAAGTATCTCTTGGCGCAACTTATATTTCTGATACTGATTATATATTTAACGTAGATTATCTATACACCGATAAACAAGATTCAGCTGTTATATATAACTTAGCTGATAAAATTGTTTCTTTAGCACCAGATGGACGCCCAGTTTACGATAGTGTTAATCATAAATATAAATCTGATTTCTTGCTAACTAATGTAGAAGGTGATGATGCTTATTCACATGTTTTATCTTTTGCTATGAATAAAACGTTTGATAATGGTATCGATTTGGCAGCTTCTTATGCGTTTACTATAGCAAAAGAAATACATCCAATGACAAGTTCTGTTGCATTTTCTAACTACCATAACATTGCTGTTTCAAATCCCCAAAACCCGGATTTAAGCACTTCAAATTATGAAATACCACATAGATTCACACTCAGTTTAGGTTATAGCCATGAATTTATGGCTGGCTATAAAACTCGCTTTAACTTATTTGGTCAAGCAAGCCAAACAAATCCATACTCGTATACTTTCTCAAGTAATACACGAGGTTTAGGCTTCAATGATGAAGATCGCCAGTTACTATACGTGCCAAAAACTGATGATACTAAAGTAACTTATGGTGAAGACTTTGACTTAGAAGCCTTTAATAATTGGGTAAGTAGTGAAGGTTTAACCCGTGGACAAATTGCTGACCGTAATGAAATAGATGGTGACTGGTGGGTAACATTTGACTTAAAGGTTGAACAGGAATTTGCAGGCTATACTGATGGCCATAAAGGTTCAGCATATTTTGTAGTTAAGAATGTTGGTAACCTATTAAATTCTGATTGGGGCGTGCTTAAAAATGGTGATAGCATGCAAGCTGCAGTTACTGCTGAAGTGGTCGACGGTCAATATCAATTTAACGAATTCCACAATCCAGATGGCACAAGTGTACAATTTAGACCATCTGTATGGGAAATACGTTTAGGTGTTAAATACACGTTTTAAATAACAACTAAATAGATTCTTATATTAAAAACCAGTCAATTGACTGGTTTTTTATTTTAGATTTTATTTTGTTTAAATAATTTCAATATTAAAACTAACTAAAATTGCGCAGAGAAATTAACTGAGTAGATATCATAATCTGACCAAAAATCATTTGATGCATTTGATTGATAGCCCACACTTAAAGCGTAGTTTTGGTTAAAGAAGTGTTTTGCGCCTATTGAATAATCATCGTCATCATTATAGCTCGCTGAAATTGACGTTTTATCATTAAAGTAAAAAGCTAAATTACCCGATAAATCATTATCAAAATCATCGTTATGTTGATAAGTAAGGCCTGCCACTAAATATTGACCGCCTTCTAATGCATGAAAATACTTTGAAGACAATGTCTGATAATCAAAATCATCATCAGAGCTATATGTAAAACCAATATAGTCCTTGCCTTCTAATTTAAGATTGTATGAAGCCGAAAAACTATAATCCGTATCAACCCCTTCTGTTTTATTTGCATAAGCGTTAACTATCAAATCTTCAGAAATAAGATAACCCAGCCTTGCGCTAAAATGATCTGAGCTGCCAAATTTATGATCCGAATAAGCATATGAACCTCCGATAACAAAGTTATTAATAAAATAACTTCCGCCTAATCCATAATTATCTGCACTTCCTATATGCTGATAATTTCCAAATACATTGGTTGATGTATTGATATATTTATATTGATCTAATGGACCTAATGTTTGTTGTTTTTCAAAAAAGTACCTAGTGTCTACCCTAGTGCTATCATGAGAATGTTTACTATCTACATTACTATATTCAATTGATGAAAAAGACTGATATTCTTCTGCGATTACAGAGGTTGTAGCTAAAAGAAACATTGGGACTATAATGGCTATTGGTTTCAATTTCATTCTATACATTCCTAATTGTAAGTGTACCTTAATTTATAGGTACATCCTGAAGTTGAAATGGATAATAGATGAGATAACTTAGTACGGTAAGTTTTTAACTGTTTGAATTTGTAACGAAATGTAGAGATTTAAATTAAATTCTGCGCTATGACCTTTAAGATATTTTCTTATAAGATCGACACGCAGGGGTTCAACAGAAATGCGAAGCAGATCTATTACCTATAAAACAAACTGGCTTAAGATTTTATAAACATCATTAATATTATCGCCAGCTTTAAACTCTTTTGTTAAAGGCTCCTTTTCCGAACCTATCCAAATTTTAAGTTCAGCATCTAAATCAAAGTGCCCTGCACTTTCTTTACTAAACTTAGTTACTTTAGAATAAGGAATTGAAAGCAATTCAACCTTTGAGCCAGTTACACCTTGTTTATCAACTAAAATCAAACGTTTATTTGTAAATACAAACATATCCCTTATTACTTTATATGCTTTTTGTATTTCTTCACCTTCAATTAAACAATCACCAAGTACTTTATCTAAATCATCGCTATCAACTTCACTGGCATTGCCAAGCAGTCCACTTAAAAGACCCATGTTAATTTCCTTTTATATTTATAAATCTAAGGGAAAAAGCTTAGATTCCACTTCTTTCCAATTATTTGTTTGTGTTGCATTTGGTACTGTATTGAGAATATAGTTCAATTCGCCTGTATGGCGTAATAATGACAGAGCCATACATTGTTCAACTAAATCTTGCGGAACAGCTAAATTATAGTCATACCCTTTTAAATAGCTTTTAAAAACGCTGCTATCAGCTAAAGCGAGTAATAATCCTGGAGAAGTAAACTCAAATACAGGATCCGGACAAACAACCGCATCTCCAAAATCTATAATACCGCATAATTTAATCCCACTTTGAGTGCGTTTAACTAATAAATTTCCTGGATGTAAATCTGTATGAATAAAACAATTTTTTCCTTTTTTATATTCAATATTAATTGAATCTAAATAAGGTACTAAATCTGATAGGAACTCAGGTATTAATCCTTGTTTCTGACGTTTTTCATACACATTTTTTAATTGCTTATCTAAAAATTCAGGCCAATTTAATGTTATCTCGGGTAAATCAGGTACATCTAACGCATGTAATATTTTAGAAAATTGACCTAGCTGATAAGCAATATCAACTTTCTCTTGTTGCGTTGTTTCATCAAGGATATGAGATAATATTTCTCCCTCAACAAAACTCATGAAAATATAATCCCAATTATTATATTTTCCATGAAGCATTAATTTAGGTACTGTTAAGTCAAGTTCTACATTTTCAAATAAGTTTAATGCTGCTATTTCAGCGATAGCTTGTTGTGACCAATTTGGTGGTACAAGTTTTAAAACATACTTGGTATCACCTTCGAAAATAAAAACAGGATTAGCACCCTCATCTACTCTTGAACAGTGATTAAATTTTAGATTGTTAATTTTTGCTAAATGCACAACTAATGGTTGCCAAAAATCAAAATCAAGATGATCTATCATGTCACATGCTAGGTCATAATCTGGATTTTCTGGTAGTACTAATGCATTTTCATAATTAGCTAAAAAGTTGGTTTTCAAGTGTTTTTCCATTAATCATTTGTTTGTATTGCCAATTATTATCATGACATAGTTGTAAGATTTGAATATCTATCGGTAAGTCATTTTCTTGTGGTTCTATACTAATTAAATATTCTTTATCTTGCGTATTTGTTACTTGAGTTATTTGAGAGATGGCTTTTAGTTTTTGCTCAAACTCAGGAATTGCATTTGCCATTCTTAAAGTAATATATGACAAATCAGCTTCATTAGTTAAAGTTTGATGCTCTCTTAAAACACCATTTTCTAGATATAATACTTGCTCACACAAACGCTCTAATTCACTTAAATCATGAGAACTTAAAATAAATGTTGTCTCACTCGATAGACTTGCAACTAATTCTCTAATTTGTCTTGCATGTAAAGGGTCTAAACCCGCAGTTGCTTCATCAAGCATGACTATTTTAGGTTCACCAATTAAAGCTTGCGCTATAGTGACTCTTTTTCTCATACCATGCGACAATGCTCCTGGTTTTTCATTTAATACCTCTTTCAAACCGACAAGATCTAATGTGCGTTCAGCTTCATACTTACTTTTTTTACTATTAAAACCTTGTAGTTGACCATAAAATTTCAATTGATGTGCAATTGAAAATCTAGGGTCTAATTGTGCATCTTGAGGCAAGGCAGCTAAGCTACCAAAAGTAGCAGCACTACCCGGTTTATGACCCATTATTGATACATCACCAGATGTTTGCTGAATATATCCACATAGGATACTAAATAAAGTCGTTTTACCCGCGCCATTTGGGCCAACAAGGGCTACCGGCGCACCTTTATTTATTTCAAAAGAGACGTTATTAAGTGCGTGTTTTGAACCAAACATTTTATTGATATTTGATACTTTAATTAAAGGCTGTTTTTGTAAAGAACTCATAGTGCACTCCTTTTCATAAAGATACTGGCTAACGCTAAATATGCTGATGTTTGTACTAATGGAATAATATAATGACTTAAACCGAGACCTTGTTGACCAACAACATCATCCAATTGCACGCCAGGGAGTACATAATTAAGGTGCGTGGCGGCAGGAATTTGATATTCTAATATCGCAATAAAAATTGATCCTAAACCAAAAAACAACATAGTGATCACAGCCGTTAATTTTGCAGACTTTAAAAAGCTATTAAAAAATGCCATTAAAGCAATAAAAGGTAATACGGCAATAAATAACTCTTTAAATAGGTAAAGCGATTTAGTTAAAGCAGGCACAAATAAACTCGCATCACGCCATATTGCCATTATCATAGTTGCCAATAAGGTTACTAATATCAGTGCTGAGATAATCATTACCTGCCCTAAGAAACGACCAAATAATATTTCATTTCTACTGGCACGTAGAGAAATAAATCGGAGGGTACCTCTCGTTCTATCAGCACAAGTTTGGTCGCTTGAAGCGATAACAGCAAAAATAGGGAAGGAATAAATGGCAATTAACCAATAAAGTGATAATTCTGAAACAGGCCAATTTAATAATTCAGATAAACCCAAAACACCGAACATTTGCTTGGCCATGTCTTTAAAGTTTTCTGATGAGACAATACTGACAGCAGAGTTAACTGGGTAATATAAAATGATAAACCAAGCTGTTGCAAATGCTAATACAGCTAACATACCGCGTTTGGTAAAAAATAAGCGGATAAGTTCGAATTTGATAAGGGCCCAAATGCGCCAAAAACTAGATTGTAAATGTTGTGCAGATAGCAAAATAACAGCTCACTATTTTATTGTTTTAGCTACCCTAATATCGGGGCAATAAAATAGCGAGCTTTCTTTTGTAAATATTAATTAAAATATATTATTGATAAACCATTAAGCTACTTCA
>Ga0209292_1003331_pt1 | contig 17757 bp, 17 predicted proteins | sample GOMGulsemesocosm_2_FD_184634 | JGI IMG/M metagenome (GOLD analysis project Ga0209292, IMG submission 184634) | Methane-oxidizing microbial communities from mesocosms in the Gulf of Mexico - GOM9C Gulf of Mexico (SPAdes) (version 2) | ecosystem: Environmental > Aquatic > Marine > Cold seeps... | reverse complement strand
AGGTTTTTACGGCACCAGTCAATATCATCAGAAAAAATGAATAGTGTAGTATCACTATTGATAGCATTCACTTTCTTGAGGTGCTGCAATGCACTTTTATAATAGCTATGATCACATAACCCATGCGTTTTATTGGCATTTGGATTTGATATATAATCACCGCGTCTAATATGTATTGAAACGCTATTATGTTGTTTTATGTTAGCCAAATTAGCTAATGCGGCTGTATCTAACTTATGCTCTATATTGAACTCTTGAAGTAACTGTTTTCTTATATTATTGAAATATTTTTCAGATTGGAAAAAGCCAGTGATAATACTATTATTTTTTTGTTTTAAGAACGCGGGGTCAAATGTTAATGTTGACTCAAAATAATAGCGATTCATAAAGCTAAATGCAGATAACATTTTCTTTGCTAGTTTATGTTTGATGATACTTTCATGCTCAGGGCATTCGTTAGAGAATTGGGCGCTGCAGTTTAACTTTGTTAAGCGCAGTGGGTGAACATCATAATTTTCAAAAGCATAAGTATTTACTACCAGTTCTGTTTGCAGTTTATTTGCTAATGCGAGTGTGGCCGCATACTGAAACATCTGGTTGCCAAGCCCACCAGTTAAATTCATCGTGATCATTTTTTACCCTAGAATATGTACTAAAAGGTGAGCGAAATTGCGACAGGCAGTATAACTTAATCAAGATAAGATTAAAAACATGCTTGAGTAGTGAATACTTACAATCATGACTGCGGTCATGGAATTGAATAAAGGAGCTGTAGTGTCATAAAATAATAAAGATTGTAGTCACTTTAGTATTTTTATATCTTGATACGAGATAATCATATAAAACATAATTTAGGGTAAGGATAATGGATACATTTCAACATATATCGGTTGCAGAAGTACAAGGTAAAGTGGCCAACCAAGAACCGATTAAAATTGTCGATATTCGCGATCCGCAATCATTTACAGATGGACATATTGCAGACTCATTGCATCTAACTGACTCAACGTTAGGAAATTTTATGCAACAAACTGACTTTGATAACCCTGTTGTTGTGGTTTGTTATCATGGCCGTAGTAGTCAAGGTGCAGCGCAATATTTAGTTGAGCAAGGTTTTGAAGAGGTTTATAGCATGGACGGCGGCTTTGAAGCTTGGCGTCGAGAATGTGCGTTTGTTACAAAATAGGTAATAGTAATGATTGAAATAGGTGTAATTAATAACCCACGTATGGCGCAGGCTTTTGTTGATTATTTAGCGGTACAAAAAATTGATGCGAAAGTTGCACAGACAGAAGATGGTTTTGCGATTTGTTTACCAGCAATGACCCATGTCGAAGTTGCATCGCAAGAACTTGACTTGTTTTTGGCTGATCCTTACCAAGAGAAATACCAAGCGGCCTCTTGGGATGTTGCTGATACACGTACGGCAAATTTCAGTTATAGCTCGGGGAATATGTTGTCCAATTTCTTGCTGCATGCAGGTAAAGTAACCCTTACTATTTTTACTTTGAGTGTTGTTGTTTTTGTGGCGATGTACTTTAGTATGTTGACACAAAATGAATTTATCTATGCCGCGCTGCATTTCCCTTTTGATTTAAGCTTTTCGTCATTACGTGAAATTTGGCGTTTATTTACCCCTGCGATCATCCACTTTTCAGTCTTACATTTGGTATTTAATTTATTATGGTGGTGGTATCTTGGTGGCCAGATTGAAAACAAGCTAGGCAGTAAAAAGTTATTACTGTTATTTTTAGTTGCCGCGTTAATACCCAATATCGGTCAGTTTTTATTATCAGGCCCTAATTTCGGTGGTTTATCGGGTGTAGTTTATGCGCTGGTCGGTTATATTTGGTGGACTGGTTGGTTAGCGCCTGCACAAGGTATTCATTTACCTAAGCCTTATGTTGGCTTTATGCTGGTTTGGCTAGTATTGGGCTTTTTCCCTATCTTTGGCCTTAATGTTGCGAATGCCGCACATGTACTTGGTTTAGTTGTTGGTTGTGGCCAAGCATTTATAGATCATAAATTTAAATCTTTTAACTAGATATTATCGAGAAAATAATGGAAATCATTTTACCTGACTTTAACACTGCAAAAATACTAGTCGTTGGCGATGTTATGTTAGACCGTTATTGGATGGGCGATTCCAATCGTATTTCTCCTGAGGCACCAGTGCCTATTGTTAAAGTGGGTAATGTTGAAGACCGTCCCGGTGGTGCTGCTAACGTGGCGCTTAATCTTGCGGCTTTAGGTGCCAGTGCTAAATTGCTTGGTTTAACTGGTAATGATGAAGCTGCACAAGCTTTATGCGGAAAAATGAATGCTGTCGATGTTATTTGTGATTTTTTGCAATTAGACAACTTCCCAACCATTACTAAATTACGCGTATTAAGTCGTGGTCAGCAAGTTATTCGCTTAGATTTTGAAGAATCTGTCGCGGCAGTGGACACGCAACCTCTTGTTGCTAAAACCATCGCTAACTTAAGCGATTATTCGGTGATGATAGTATCGGATTACAACAAGGGCGCCTTGGTTGAAGTGCAGCAAATGATCCAAGCGGCTAAGCAAAAAGGTGTAAAAGTATTTGTTGATCCAAAAGGCTGTGATTTTGAAAAGTACCGTGGTGCTACTTTATTAACGCCTAATTTATCGGAATTTGAAGCCGTTGTTGGACACTGTAAAAGTGAACAAGATCTGGTTGAAAAGGGTCGTCGATTAATTGCGGAACATGATTTTGAAGCATTATTGGTTACACGTAGTGAAAAGGGCATGACCTTAATTCGTGCAGAGCAAGATGAGTTTCATCTGCCAGCATTAGCGCAAGAAGTGTATGACGTGACCGGTGCGGGTGATACGGTTATTTCGGTATTGGCAGCTGCGGTATCGGCAGGCTCATCATTAGAACAAGCTTGTGCACTAGCAAATGCGGGCGCCAGTGTTGTCGTTGCTAAGATTGGTACTTCTACTGTGAGTCCTATTGAATTAGCTAATTCAGTTTATGGCTCGCACGAAAGTGGCTTTGGGGTATTAACCGAAGAACAGTTGAAAATAGCGGTTAAATCAGCAAAATTACGTGGCGAAGATATTGTTATGACCAATGGCTGTTTTGATATTCTGCATGCTGGCCATGTGTCTTATTTAAATTCGGCGCGTAAATTAGGTCAGCGCTTAATTTTGGCGGTTAACTCCGATGCCTCTGTACGAGGGCTGAAAGGTTCTGGCCGTCCGGTTAATACTTGTGAGCGCCGTATGACGGTTCTTGCTGCATTAGGTGCCGTTGATTGGGTTGTTGAATTTACCGAAGAAACGCCAGAGCGATTAATCGCTGAATTGCTACCTGATGTATTAGTTAAAGGTGGCGATTACAAAGTTGAAGAGATCGCAGGCCATAAACAGGTGCTGGCGAATGGTGGCAAGGTTCAAATTTTACAATTTGAAGATGGTTGTTCTACGACAGCGATCATTAATGCGATTAAAAGTTAATACTATTTAAGATAATGACTGACTAGCTGGTTGTATTAACGACGTAAATTGATAAAGGAGTAGGCTACGCGGCTTACTCCTTTTTATTACATTAATAAATATTTGGTAAATAATAGATTTTCAATAACGGCTTTGCCAGTCTCTTGCTTCAGTAAGCTGTTTACTTCATTTTGGATCACTTGTCTGAGCTCTTCTCGACCAGTCAGTGAACGTAAATTCTGTGGTGATTGTTGACCCAATAATGAAATTATTTTATCTCTGATCAAGGGTTCATGCATTTCAATAATATCCAAACCATTATTGTCAGCCAGCATAAATTCTACAGACACGCTGATAAAACCAATCTTATTCGTTTCACTGGTATAGTTAGTAATAATATCTGGCTCTAAGCCGAAATAAATATACACCGGCTTGTGATCGTTAGCTGATACGGCTGTGGGGGAGAGTGAGGCTGTGAGCATGCATAATTGCCAGAATAATTGTTTCATTTACCGTATCCTTAGTTAATGAGCTGAGAAAAAATAATATTGTAAGCCAGTATACTCACTTTCAAATGATATATTAAATAAATCCGCTAACAACTTGTGTCCCGACTTACAATTTTGAGCTGAATAGCAGATAATTACGCCAGATCTTGTTGTTGCAAAAGTAATTTATACTATGCCTGAAAATATAAATAATAAGCGAATAAGTACGTCGTCGTTATCACACTATCCGATTGGCTGTGAATCTAAATGGCTATGGCCAACCATATTAGAAGATAGATTATCTGCGAGCCTCTATGATTGGTTAGTTGATACTGGTTCACTAACAGCAAGACTGAAACAATATTGTCAGGAGTTTACTGTTGAAATATTAACTGAAGGCAATTATCCATTATCTGATGATGAAAAGATAAAATTAAATTTAGTAGAAAATGTCGGTTTTGTGCGTGAAGTACTCCTAAAACTGGACGGCACTCCTTGGGTATTTGCGCGTAGTGTGATGGCGCTTAATACGTTAACAGCGCCAGGGGGGGAATTAGATCAATTAGGCAACCGTTCATTAGGTAGTGTGTTATTCAGTGCTCCAGATATGCAGCGCAGTGAAATTGAGATTGCTGAATTTGATGCTCAGAGTAACGTATATGAATTATCTTGCCAGCTAACTTCAAGTCTGAAAACATCATTATTTGGGCGTCGCTCATGTTTCCTGCTCGGTGGTAAATCATTACTGGTATCCGAAGTGTTTTTACCTGATGCATTGGCATATAAATAAAAAAGGACGTTAACTATATGTCGTTCATGACATCAAAAATGAAAGATTACATCCAACTTACTCGTATGGATAAACCGATTGGTACTCTACTTTTATTATGGCCTACTTTGTGGTCGCTGTGGATAGCAGCTGAAGGATTACCAAAGTTAGATGTACTGCTGGTATTTACATTAGGGGTTATTTTAATGCGTGCGGCGGGATGTGTGATTAATGATTTTGCTGACCGTCATGTGGATGGTCATGTAAAGCGCACTGAAAATAGACCACTTGCCGCGGGACGCATATCGAGTCGTGCTGCATTGCTATTTTTCTTTATCTTGACCCTATTGGCATTTTTACTTGTACTCACCATGAATACATTAACGATACTGCTATCGTTTGTCGCTGTTGGCCTTGCTGCGTGTTATCCGTTTATGAAGCGCTATACTCATTTTCCACAAGTGGTATTAGGTATGGCATTTGGTTGGGCTATTCCGATGGGTTTTGCGGCGCAATTAAATACAGTTCCGAACTATGCATGGTTATTGTTTATCGCCAATATTTTATGGACTGTGGCGTATGATACCTTATATGCCATGGTTGATCGTGATGATGATTTAAAGATTGGTATTAAATCAACGGCGATATTATTTGCTGGAAAAGACAAATTGATTGTCGGTTTATTACAGCTATCATCGTTATTATGCCTAGGTATGCTAGGGTGGTTATTGGTATTACCTACCGTGTATTTTATGGGCTTAACGATAGTAGCAGGCTTGTTTGTTTATCAACAAAAATTGATTGTTGATCGTGATAGGGATTCTTGTTTTAAGGCGTTTTTACATAATAATTATGTTGGTATGGTTATTTTTGCGAGCTTATTTTTAAGTTATGTTTAATTGCATGATGATAATTCAGATGTAATAAAAAAGGAGCTGAGGCTCCTTTTTTATTACGCAAGTAATGAGATTCGGCATTCGCAGTTAAGCATCACCTGTCGTTGTTAGTGATTAAACATCTGTTGATTGCTGACTCAGCATCACATCCGATATTGTTTGTTTTACTTCGAGCGTTGTTAATCCTCGCACAACATTCGCTAACGGACTAATTTTATCTGCTTTTACAGTACCTGCATCAGACAAGTAATGTAATTCTTGCAGTTTATTAATAAAGATAGCGAATACTTTTTTATCAAAGAACTCTGGTGCACTAACGCCATTAAGTGATGATAAACGCTCTGCAATCAACTGACTGCGATCTTCAAGTTTTGTTCTTTCAATCACTTGGTCATGCTCTAACACGGTCAGTACAATGGCATAACGTTGTAATGTTTCTTGAATACTTGCAGCAAGTAATTTTAATGACATTAGACGTTCATTCACCGGGGTTATAACGTCATCAAAGTTATTAATTATCCCTTGTTCTTGCATTTCAGCTAATGTGTCAGAAATGCAGGTACTCAATTCATCTGCTGAATATTTCAAGAATAGTTCAGCTTGAATTAATGGGTACAGTTGGCAAACCTTCGCATTAATCTCTTCTACACTGGTTTGCGTTTTCTCTGTCACTATCGCAGCGATTAATGACGGTAGTGCAAACAGGTGTAATATATTGTTACGGTAGAAAGTTAATAGCACCGCTTGTTCGTATGACATAGATAGCATTTGCCCTAAGCTATCTTCACGTACGGTAAATTTTTTCAGTGAGATCGCTTGGTCGAGAATTTCTTCTGCACTGTTTTCAGGCAAGGTACTGAATTCGCTATACGGATTATTACGCAGTAGCTTTAAATAACTATCAATTTGTTGAACTAAAATTTCTCGGCTTAAGGCCTTGTGTGGCGCAGCATGTAAAATTAATGCGCAAATAGTGAGGGCATTTACTGCTGCAGCACTGTTGATATTCACCATTACTTGATTGGCGAGATCACGGGTTGTCTGGTTTAACCAAGCAGGTTGTTCTTCAACTGGCATATTCATGTCATCACGCCAGTTTTCAACGTGTTTGTTTAAATATTGGTTAAGGTTAATTGGCTCACCGAAGTTCACAAATGCTTGGCCATAATTCCTTAATTTTTTAGCGATGCCAAGTACTTGGAATACACTTTCCTTTTTCTTATTGGCACCTGATAATTCTTTTACGTAGGTGCTCACTTCCATCACGTGATCGTAACCAAGGTATACCGGAACTAGTGTAATCGGTCGACTTTGCTCTCTTAACATGGCTTGTAACGTCATGTTAAGCATGCCAGTTTTTGGTGGTAATAAACGTCCTGTACGGCTGCGGCCACCCTCAGTAAAGAATTCAACAGAATAACCTTTTGAGAATAATAAGCTTAGGTACTCTCTAAAGATGGTCGCGTACAGTTTGTTCCCCTTAAATGTGCGGCGTAAGAAGAATGCACCACCACGACGGAACATCGGTCCAGCAGGGAAGAAGTTTAGATTAATACCGGCGGCAATATGTGGGGGGATCAGACCTTCATTGTAAATGACATAAGAAATAAGCAAGTAATCCATGTGACTACGATGACAAGGCATGAAGACAATTTCATGGCCATCGGCAGCTAGTTTACGTACTTGTTCTGCGTTGTTAACCTTGATACCGCTGTAGATCTTATTCCATAACCAACCTAGAAAATTACTGGTGTTTTTGACTAATTTATAAGAAAAATCACTGACGATCTCATCGATATAATCATTAGCCCGTTTTTCTGCTTTTTGCGCTGATATGTTTTGTTCAGCGATTTCAACTTGGATGGCTTTTTTAACTTCAGGATTACGTAACAGTTGTTCAAATAGTTGATAGCGATTCGGCAGTTTCGGTCCCGATGCGGCTAGTTTTTGACGGCTAAAGTGGATCTTGGCGACTCGAATTAATTTTTGCGCAAGTTTTTCATCACTACCATGCTGATCGGCCATGAATCGTAGTGAGACCGGTTTATTAAAACGGACTAAATTGTCTTTGCGGTTGAGGCCTACAATAACTGTTTTACGTAAACGACTTGGAGAAATACTATTGGCTAATGACAGCAGTGGTACTTGACCTTCTTTACCCGGTGCGCGTCCCCAAAATAATGAAACTGGCATTAACTGAATATCAAGGGTTTTATCATCTTTGTGTAAGCGTAATAGTTGTTGAAATTCGTTAAAAAATACGTTTTTACCTTTTGTTTTACCAAACAGTGGCGCAGGGTTATCTAAGCAAACATAACTGGGAATGATAACCCCGTTCACTTTAATTGGCGTTAGTGGATCTGGTAAGCCTAGTTCTTTACAGGCACGTTGTAATGCGACGAGATCCGTCATCGATTTAGTTTTCAAAGCATAAACAATAGGACGCGTTAAATCTAACTTTAGGGCATCAACTGGGTTGTCTGGTACATACTGAGATTTAACTAAGCCGTTAACGAAACTTCGACTTAACATTGACGGTGTTTGTTGCATAGGTGTTATCATTCTGTTGATTAAGGTGCGAGAGTGCTTACTCCAATAATATCAGATGTGTAGTCATAAATCTGTGTTTAAGCGTCGGCAAGCGATTAATTCATTATTATCCAGATATCCCTACTGCTAATATTGCAAACTTGATAATACTGTATATAATTACAAGAAACTGTATATAAAACCAGTTAGGGTTCATGATGAAAGCATTGACACAAAGACAAGCAGAAGTATTTGAATTAGTTAAACAACATATTAAAAATACTGGTATGCCACCGACCCGAGCTGAAATTGCGAAGGAACTTGGTTTTCGTTCACCGAATGCGGCTGAAGAGCATTTAAAAGCATTAGCACGAAAAGGTCATATCGAAATTCTAGCGGGCACCTCACGTGGTATTCGCTTGTTGGTTGATGCTGACGACGCCAGCAATGATAGCGGTTTACCTTTAATCGGCCAAGTTGCTGCCGGTGAGCCAATTTTAGCGCAAGAGCATATTGAAGCACACTACAATGTCGATCCATCGATGTTCACGCCAAATGCAGATTTTTTATTGCGAGTACGCGGTGAGAGCATGCGTAACATTGGTATTATGGATGGCGATTTATTAGCGGTACATAAAACTAAAAACATCAGTAAAGGCCAAGTTGTTGTTGCACGTGTCGACGATGAAGTAACAGTTAAACGTTTTGAACAACAAGGCTGTGAAATTTTACTGCATCCTGAAAATGATGAAATGAGCACAATACGTGTTGATTTGAATTTCCAAAGCTTTGATATTGAAGGTGTTGCTGTCGGTATTATTCGTAATACAGACTGGATGTGATCACACTTATCTCAGCTGCTTTGAGGGTAGATAGTTAATGCTCTGATTATTGACTATCTATCTTTTGTTCTCACTATTATGCCGTTATTTCTCGAAAACTATTTCCAATCCTGTTCTCAGATCACAGTTCTCTCCATTGCCTGCTTATTTATAAAATCTTTTCCTATACTCAACACGAGTTATAAAATAATTAATAAATTTATTTTCTGATACGTTTGCGTAAATACAGGATTAGTTTTTATGGAAAAAGACCCAATCACCATGGAACTAGGTGAGAAGATCGATATCACCGCGATTGCGACACTCAAGGTGAAACTTGATCTGCTACCTATCAATGCGGAACCCCAATTTCTCGATGCGCGTCATGTTACTCATATAGACAGTGCTTCTTGCCAACTTTTTTATGCTTACGCTCAACATCTTGCGATACATAATACGACACTCGTGTTTCTGTCTCCATCGGATAAATTTTTAGCGGTGGTGAAAGCGTTGGGGTTTGAAACCGATTTTAATTATGCATCAATGTGAGGATCTCTAATGAAACGAATATTAGCTGTAGATGATTCGGTATCCATTCGTGAAATGGTGCAGTTCACTTTAAAACAGGCGGGTTACCAGGTTGACTCTGCCGTTGATGGTGTTGATGGGTTAGCAAAAGCTAAAACCGGAAACTTTGATCTTATTATTTCAGATATTAATATGCCTCGCATGGACGGGATTAGCTTAATTAGTCAATTACGTAATGAAAGTGCGTATAAATTTACGCCAATTCTAATGTTAACGACTGAATCGGGTGCAGATAAAAAAATGGCAGGAAAATCTGCTGGAGCAACAGGCTGGATAGTGAAACCATTTAATCCAGAAAAACTCATTGCTACTGTCAAAAAAGTATTGAGGTAAGCATGGATATCGATCTTAAACAGTTTCAACAAGTGTTTATTGAAGAGTGTCTAGAAGGACTGGAGGTGATGGAAGCTGAGCTGCTAAAGTTAAATCCAGGCTCGGTAGATAGCGAAGTCATTAATACTATATTTAGAGTCGCTCACTCAATTAAGGGTGGTGCAGGTACATTCGGATTTCATCAATTAACGGAATTTACCCACGTAGCCGAAACCTTACTTGATGATTTACGTGCAGAAAAAATTACCCTTATCGATGGTCATATCAGCCTTTTTTTACAAACAGTAGACTGTTTAAGAGCGTGGATCCAACTATTAGCAGATGATTCTGAATCAATTCCTAATGCGGCAGAAAGCCTCAAACAGCAATATAATCAATTTTTACAACTCGATCTTAATCAAGATGCATTATCCACGGGTGATGAGCAGCTAGTAAAATCGCAGCCGTCAGCGACTAAGGCTCTCGATGAAGGTGATTGGTTGATTAACTTTACTCCTGGTCAAGATATTTTAAAGCAAGGTAACGAGCCGCGTTTAATTTTTGCTGAGTTACAAGATTTGGGTGAACTTAAGGTGATGCCTAAATTTGAAAATATGCCTTCGTGGGATAATTTATCACCTGAAGATATCTATGTGACTTGGGATCTTGAATTAATCAGTCAGGTCAGCGAAGCGCAAATAAAAGAAGCCTTTGAGTGGGTCGAAGATGAATCAACAATTATCATTACAGCTCCAAGTACGCGCTCTCAATCAATAACAAGTGAGGCATTGGCTGTTGGTCACGAGATGTTGGCAGAGTCGAAAGCCTCTCCAGTTGCGACAACAAAAATAGCTATTGCTAAATCGGCAGAAACAAATTCAATTCGCGTATCCATCGATAAAGTTGATGCTTTAATCAATATGGTTGGTGAACTTGTGATCACTCAAGCGATGTTGGGAGAACTCGGGCAAGACTTTTCTGCTGAAAAATTACCGGAATTAAAAAAAGGCCTTATTCAGTTATCTCAACATACTCGAGAAATGCAAGACAGCGTGATGAAAATTAGGATGTTACCGATTCAATTTGCCTTTAATCGCATTCCTAGAATGGTCAGAGATCTAAGTGAACAATTGGGTAAAAATGTATTGCTTAGGATACACGGAGAAGAAACTGAGCTGGATAAGATTATGCTAGAAAAGCTATCTGATCCGATTGTGCATCTTGTTCGTAATGCTTTGGATCATGGTATTGAGACGATTGAAGAGCGAAAACTGGCAGGAAAAAGTGATGTGGCTTACCTTGATATTAATGCTTTCCATCAAGGCGGCGAGATTATTGTTGAGATCCGAGATGATGGCCGAGGGTTAAACAGAGAGAAAATCCATGCCAAGGCGATTGAAAAAGGTATCGTGAATAAAGACCAGCGTTATAGTGATAGCCAAATCGATGAGCTTATATTTGCACCCGGTTTTTCAACTGTCGAAACGGTGAGTGATATCTCTGGACGAGGTGTTGGTATGGACGTCGTCAAGCGCAATATTGAATCGCTTGGTGGTGATATTAAAATTGAATCAACGACGGGTGAAGGCAGCTGTTTCTCGATCCGTTTACCTTTGACGCTTTCTATTATGGATGGTCAACTCGTCAAAATTGGCTGTAAAACCTATATCTTACCGATTATGTCAATTATTGAATCGTTGCAGTTAAAAGATGGCATGGTTACCAAGTTGGCTGATGATACTGAGGTATTTAAACTCCGAGATGAATTCATCCCTATTATTCGCTTATATCAAGTTCTGAATCATGAAACTAACCTCAAACGTATTACCGATGGATTATTAGTTGTTGTTGAAAGTGGCAATAATAAATATGGCTTATTAGTTGATGATTTAGCCGCGCAACAACAGGTAGTTATAAAAAATTTAGAAGAAAATTTTATGAAAGTAAGCTGTGTATCCGGCGCTACTATATTAGGAAATGGCACGGTTGCGTTAATTTTAGATATTGCTGATATTGTAAAGCGTGTGACAAATGAACGTCATCAACATCAAGGTCAGCGTGCACATGTTGCCGCTTAAAATAGGACGGAATAGATATGGATAATAATACGCTGACCGACACCGAGATGGGTGAACAATCCACGCAATTTTTGACATTTATAATGGCAGAAGAAGAATATGGTGTGGAAATATTAGATGTACAAGAAATTCGTGGTTGGGAAGCATGTACAGAGATCCCTAATATGCCAGCTTATGTTAAAGGTGTCATTAATTTACGCGGCACTATTGTACCGATAGTCGATTTACGCCAGAAGTTTGGTTTAGACAATATTGAATACAGTGCCATCACCGTTGTGATTGTCGTAAAGGTATTAGTCGATAATAAGTCAAAGGTGATGGGACTTGTTGTCGATGCTGTTTCTGACGTCCACACGATTGCACATAGTGATATTAATTTACCGCCACAATTAGGTCCAGATAATGGCCCGAGTGTCATTCGCGGACTAGTATCCATTAAAGATAAAATGGTGGTGCTATTAAGCTCAAGTTTATTACTGGATTTAGAGCAATTTCAAAATATTGAAGACATGCACGTGCGTAATACACCGCCATCAATGGTTGCCAATGCTTAGCCTAGTAACACCACTATTAAGTGGCGATACTAGGGGCGTTGTATCAAACAATCTAATTATGCAAGATGATGAATTTCATTATCTATCGCAACTGGCTTTTAAAAAATCAGGTATTGTGATCAATGAATCCAAGCGCGATATGCTTTATGGCCGAGTTATGAAAAGGATCCGCTATCTGAGATTAAGTAGCTTCTCAGCTTACTGTCAATTATTACAAGATAGTTACACGGGTGAATTGAGCGAGTTTATTAATGCGATCACGACGAATTTAACCGCCTTCTTTCGTGAGGAATATCATTTTGATTTTTTACAGAAAGTAGCATTACCAGAATTTAAGTCCAATAACAAAGACAAGAAACTGAGGATCTGGTCTGCGGGTTGTTCCACGGGGCAGGAACCATATTCAATTGCCATGAGTATTGAGAGTCAATTACCTTACTGGGATGCCAAGATATTAGCAACAGACTTAGATAGTGATGTTTTATGTCGTGCTAACCATGGTATTTATGCTGATCTTGTGGGGATTCCAATCGCTCATCGCACTCAGTATTGCTCAGATATGAATAACCATCATCAGTATGCTATGGATGACAGAGTAAAGCAGTTGATTTCGTTTAAGCAACTAAATTTGTTGGAACAGTGGCCAATGACAGGTCTGTTTGATGCGATATTTTGCCGTAATGTCTTAATTTATTTTGATGATGAAACGAAGGCAAAATTGGCGCGAAGGTTTTACTCATTACTTAAACCAGGTGGATATCTGTTTATTGGTCATTCTGAAAGTCTGCAAAGTTATAACACCAATTTTAGTCTTGTCGGTCAAACTATTTATCAACGTTAGCCTGGTTATTATTTTCATATATTAACGACACTATAAGGACCCTTTGATGCCGAAAATAAAAGTGCTTGTTGTCGATGACTCTGCGTTAATGCGCAAAATATTAACTACACTACTCAGCTCTGACCCGGGAATTGATGTTGTTGGTAGTGCTATTGATCCTTTTGATGCGCGCGAAAAAATAAAAAAATTACATCCCGATGTATTAACGCTTGATGTTGAAATGCCGGGAATGAACGGTTTATCTTTTTTAGATAATTTAATGCGATTACGTCCTATGCCCGTTGTCATGGTTTCAACACTGACGTCACAAGGTGCGCCGGTGACATTAAAAGCGCTGGAGTTAGGGGCGTTTGATTTTATTGCCAAACCTACTGATAACAGTACCCAATCATTGGGTCATTTTGGTGATGAACTTTGCACTAAAGTTAAATTAGCTTGCAGTGCAAATTTACGTGTCATGCGAGAACCGCAGACAACTTTACTTACAAGCCAAGCAGTACAAGAAGATAGGTTAATCGCTATTGGTGCATCAACGGGTGGAACTGAAGCATTAAGAGAGTTATTAACCCCATTAGTACCGCCTTTTCCTCCTATTGTAGTGGCTCAGCATATTCCTAAACATTTTAGTGGGGCATTCGCAAAACGCTTAAACGATAATTGCCGCTTAACTGTGATTGAAGTAACGAGTGAAGAAGTCATTAAACCGAATCATGTGTACATAGCGCCTGGCGATTGCCACTTAAAAGTGCAGCGAGCAGGACGGCGTTATACTTGCCAATTAACTGATGGTCCTGCTGTAAATCGACACAAACCGTCTGTTGATGTGTTACTGGAATCTGTCGCTAAGACCTATGGTGATAAAGCCATTGGGGTGATGCTGACCGGAATGGGAAAGGATGGTGCTGAAGGATTATTGGCTATGCGTCAAGCTGGCGCCTTAACAATAGCGCAAGATGAAGCGTCATCCGTGGTCTGGGGCATGCCAGGTGCCGCAGTCAGACTTGGCGCTGCTATGGATGTATTAAGCTTGCCACTAATTGCGCCTAAGTTAGCAATATTAGTACAGAAGAGAACAGACAAAGTGAAAAGGACTGCTTATGACACGATTTAGTTTATTTCAAGGTGCTGCGCTATTGCCATTATTGCTCATGTTATTTCTGCAAGAGTGGCTGGCTGCAGGTGCTGTTGCGGTGACGTTAATATTTGTGTCGATAGCAGTATTTGTGTCAGCTAAAAATCAGTTAGAGAAACAAATGTTAGAGAATCGAGACGAAGAAATACTTGAACATAGAACATCAATGGATACTAAAGCGATGTTAGTCGCTATGCTACAGCAAGAGATCCCGCCACACATTGATGAATTAAAAAATGATTTAAATAAAACTCAACATATTAATAGCGAATCATTTACCACGTTAAATAGTGCTTTTTTTGAGTTATTACGCATGTCAGCAGAACAATCAACATCTTTACATAAAGTACTGCTCAGTATTTCTAAAGATAAAGCATTAGCCCTAACAGGGGAGGGAAGTGATGATCCTGACGCGATTGATTTAAAAATATTCATTAAATCAACACACCAATTTCTCAATATTTGTTCTGATTTAATGATGGAGACTACAGCACAAAGTAATGACGCGGTAAATAAGATCGCAGTGATGGAAAGTCAGATGAATAACATTCATGGGCTTGTTGATAATGCCCAGAAAATCGCTAGTCAAACCAATTTACTCTCCTTGAATGCTGCGATTGAAGCTGCTCGGGCTGGTGAGATGGGACGTGGGTTTGCTGTCGTAGCACAAGAGATTCGATTATTATCTGATACTTCAAATAAATTTAATGAGGAGATCAGAGGGCAAGTGACACAAGCGATGACCACATTCGTCGAAGCGAAATCAATGATTGAATCATTAGCGAAAGACAATGCTGAAAAATCATCGCAGACACAAGCGCGGTTACACCAAGAATTAATTAAATTTGCCCAGTTAGAACAAAACTTAGAAATGAACTTAGATAACCTCATGAGTTTATCTGTAGATACCCAAGCATGTGTTAATGATTCAGTGCGAAGTCTGCAGGTAGAAGATATTATCAGCCAATTATCGGAACATAGTGTGTTGCAAGCTGAGAATATGAAACAAGTATTACTCGCGTGTAGTGAATTATTATCTGCAGAGGAAGATGTCGAACAAGATACCTTTATTGATAAGCTAAAAGTGGCCGCTGAGCAGTTAAAACAGCAATCACTGCAAGTACAAAACAAGACGATTAGTTCAGGGTCTATGGATGAAGGTGAAATTGAGTTGTTTTAGAGGGCTCGGTAAACAATTCGATAGGTAATACTTTGTTTCATAATTGAAGTTAGATAGACTCTGACATCTTTTGTTCTCCCTCTACAAAGTTTAATTCGTCTATGTGGCTATCTATTCCTACCTCGGTTCATCGAAATATTATCGCGTTGGCATTGCCAATGATCTTGTCAAATATCAGTATTCCACTATTAGGTTTGGTTGATAGCATCGTTATTGGTCACCTTGAACAAGCTTGGTATCTCGGAGGCGTTGCATTGGGGTCCACTGTGGTGATGTTTATTGTCTCTATGTGTAACTTCTTACGTATGTCGACAACGGGATTGACCGCTCAAGCACTTGGTAAACAAGATAGTTTTACGATATTAATGACGCTAGCACACGCCTTGTTAATTGCGTTTTGTTTATCGGTTTTATTATTGTTGGGTAAAAACTATATTGTTGAGTTGGCCTTTATGCTGACGGAAGCAAGTGATAATGTGCAACAAAATGCACAGGCCTATTTATCGATTCGACTGTGGGGGATCCCCGCGGCATTATTTAATTTTGCGATATTAGGCTGGTTAATTGGCCTGCAAAATATGAAAGCACCGATGCTGTTATTAATTATCGCTAACGTTTTCAATATTTTCTTAGATATTTTGTTTGTGGTTTATTTGGAATGGGGTGTAGAGGGCGCTGCAGCTGCATCAGTGATTGCAGAGTATGCGGCCTTATTATTTGGTTTGTTGTTAGTATTCAAACAGCTCGGTAAATTTTCACTACCTAACAGGACTGAAATTATTCAGCGTCTATTTGAGACGAGTAAATTACTGGGATTACTGTCATTAAACCGCGATATCTTCATTCGTTCACTGTGTTTACAGCTCACATTTGCTTTTATGACATTTAAAGGAGCCAGTCTTGGTGATGAATATATTGCAGCAAATGCGGTATTACTCAATTTTCTGATGTTTATCTCTTTTGCCTTAGATGGTATTGCTTATGCGGTTGAAGCTATGGTCGGTAAAGCGATTGGCGCGAAAGATCGAGTTGGTTACCGTCAGTCCGTTATTGCCTCCTTGATTTGGGCAGGCGTTTTTGCCGTGTTGTTTTCGGCCGTATTTGGCTTATTTGGTAAAGCGTTGGTTGCTATGATCACGGATATTGATAGCGTAAACACCATCGCCGCTCAGTATCTACCTTGGCTAGTGTTATTACCCTTTACTGCGGTATGGTGTTTTGTATTTGACGGGGTATTTATTGGTGCAACTCGGGCAAAAGATATGCGTAACAGTATGTTGTTTTGTGTTGTTTGCATATTCTTACCTACCTATGTGATTAGTAGTGGACTAGGTAATCATGCTTTATGGTTGGCGATGAATACCTTTATGCTTGCTCGCGGTTTATCACTTGCTTGGCTGTTAATACCTTCTCTACAAGAGACATCCGTACAATAACATCCATCAACTATACTGAAGAGATTTCATGATTATTGATAATCTCTTCTTTTTAGACTCATTGTTACACCTGGGTAAAAGTAATTTGTATTATAAGGGTATTATCATTGCTGAGTAATTGAATATAATAAGCGCCATACAGTATGACTGGTTGTGATGCAGAGATGCGCATTAACGATGATATTAATTTTATCCCAATGGAGATGAACATGACTGACAAATTTATTAAATCTAAAGCTGCTATTGCTTGGGGTCCAAACCAACCACTATCAATCGAAGAAGTGGATGTAATGTTACCAAGAAAAGGTGAAGTGTTAGTTAAAGTGATCGCATCTGGTGTATGTCATACCGATGCATTCACATTATCGGGTGATGATCCAGAAGGCATCTTCCCGGTAATTCTTGGTCACGAAGGTGGCGGTATCGTTGAGCAAATCGGCGAAGGCGTTACCAGTGTTCAAGTTGGCGATCACGTTATTCCTTTATATACACCAGAATGTGGCGAATGTAAGTTCTGTAAATCAGGTAAAACTAACCTTTGCCAACAGATCCGTGAAACACAAGGTAAGGGCTTAATGCCAGATGGCACGACGCGTTTTTATAAAGACGGTCAACCAATCTTCCATTACATGGGTTGTTCAACATTCTCTGAATACACTGTATTACCAGAA
>Ga0209292_1003328_pt1 | contig 17763 bp, 7 predicted proteins | sample GOMGulsemesocosm_2_FD_184634 | JGI IMG/M metagenome (GOLD analysis project Ga0209292, IMG submission 184634) | Methane-oxidizing microbial communities from mesocosms in the Gulf of Mexico - GOM9C Gulf of Mexico (SPAdes) (version 2) | ecosystem: Environmental > Aquatic > Marine > Cold seeps... | reverse complement strand
TCACTGGCGGCAAAAAAACCATTACCACGCACATCGCTAACTGGATGATCTTGCCCATCAATCCTGACCTTATTTTCTTGTAAAATGACGTGACAATAGCCCTGCTCTAATGCCGATGAAGGTAAGGAGTGACTAATACAACTATAAGCAGCTGTATGTGCACTGCCATCTGTATGTGGAAACCAAGGTCTGGCATCAACAGGCATATAGAATGACGAACGTTGCCACTGTGAAATTTGTGTTTGGATAGGTTGCTGCCAACCTTTAATAGCTGGTATATAACGCTGATGTAAGCTAATAACTGCTTTTAATAAACCCGCAACCTGCGAGAAATATCCGCCTTCACCAGTCACACTTCGCGCGCAGCTTAATGCTGTATGTAAAGTGTGAGTATGATTATAAGCAGACATTAATCCCTGGCTTTCAGATAACGCCAATTCCGATTTAGAATCTGCTGTTACTTCTAATAAACCTACCTGCTCGGCGGTGACTTGAGCTTGCTGTAATGCGAGCCTCGCAGTATCAGCAATGTTTGCAACATTGAGTTCAGTGTTTTCAGACGACTGAGCGAAACCTTTAATGTTGGCATATATATAACATTGATGAGTATTCGCAAAATCGGTTGAAGAGATAAGTAAACTAGCGAAGCCAGTCACATTGTTATAACCACTAAACGTTTCATCAAAGCTGATTGTCGCCACGGCTTCTTCAGCAGCGTCGATATCACTGTTAGCTTTAATATCAGTACTGGGCACATTAACCGCGTTATTAATACCAATCACAGCAACAGTACAATCTTGGTTATTAACTAAATCGGTTGCTTGCTTTAATGCTTGGCCTAGATCAGTAATAACAACACAGCTCGCACACTGTTGTGCCACTTGTTGTACAAGCTGGTCATCAGCACAGCTGCTCACATCAGCAATAAGTAATACCGCTATGTTAGCCATATCCAACTGATTAGTTTCTGCTAATAATGCTACAGACGTTAACACTGTCGTCGCCATTTTATTCTCAGCGCTATGTTGATCCTCAGCATTATTAATACCGCGAGTGTTCGTGCAAATACTTGCACCTAGATAAAAAGCACGTTCAACGCGGTCAATATTGTCTTGTCCGCTAAATTTAGCATCCATACCAATAACAGCTAATTCCGTCATATTCTCTGTAATACCCTATCTCGAATAGTAATAGCTAAAAACACTGGCCACAGGAATTTAAGCCAACTGCTTTAGCTATTAACATTGTTGAAAAATTGAAATGATTAATAAAAGCAGACGCCATGTTGACCATGACGTCTACTGCTAATGTTTACTTATTTACAAGTACAGACTCAAGACATGTCATTTAAAATGTCACTCACACTGACTTGCGCTGATTTAACTTCTGCAATTAATTGCATATCAGCACCAATTAATTGAATATCACAACAGGCTTTACTACCTCGTGATGTCAACAGATCATGCTCAACAACGTTAAGCTGCAAATAAAACAACTCATTAATCGCCACTTCACGATATACAGTCCAGGCTGCTGTTACGGAAGGTAAACTACCTAAGTTAAATTGCTTACGAACCCATACCAACATAGCTTGATAAACCAAGTCATTAGCAAAAATATTGTTCGCTGCTAAGGGGAACCCGCCCTGCTTAGCCGCCGCAACATCGCTTACCTGACAGGCAAATAACAGTCCTTGCTCATCACAGCGTAATATCTGCTTAATACCCTGCAGACTTTCACCATGAAATAAGGTGCCATTGCTATATAAGGCTTGTGCTTCACCAGCCACGCTTTCGTTAACGGCACAGCCCTCAATATCCGCAACTAATGAAGGTAAATTAACCTTCACAGCTTCTAGCGGTTGAGGAGCTAACAATATCGTTGCAGCATAATGAAAAATGGGGTTACTATCACTTTTCAGACTAAATATTTTTGCAGCAATACGGACAAGGTTTTCCTGTTCCGAAACAGCTGTTATAGGCGACAATTGAATTTGATAATCAGCCACCTCGTTGCCATCAAAAACCACTCCTTTAAACAATTTATAATCTTCGAAGCCAACATATTTCAATGTGCAGTCTCGCTTACTATAAGTTGCTTGTGCCACATCACTCATCCAAGCAATCGCGCATACCGTAGGTAATACCTGATTGCCTTTGATCATGTGATCAGCTAAAAAGTAATTGTTGTTGACTTGGAAATTACTGTTAGTCGCTTTGATGCTTTTAATAACTAAAGCATCTGATAAACGACTAACTTGTGGCTTTTTTACAGCATTACTCTTTACATCACTCTCAACATCTTTTGATAAATCATTACCCACTAGAATTTGTGGACAACGATTATCATTCGCTGCTAACTCACTCAGTAACAACTGCGCGCCAGCATCAAGCGGAATAATATACACACCACGTTGATCAAACATACGCTTCAGCTCTGGCGTAACCATCCCACCATCCCAAGGACCCCAGTTAAAGCTCAATACCTGTGCTTGTGGGTGCAATGATTTAAAACGATACGCTGTTTTATTTAAGATCTCATTGGCAATTGAGTAATCAGACTGCCCTGGGTTGCCGTAGAAACCTGCGGCTGACGAGAACAATACCAATTGCTTGATGTTACTTGCCTTAGTCACTGATAGCAGTGATAACAAACCGTCAATTTTGGTGCTGTAAACAGACTCAAAATCACTCAGTGTTTTTTGCTCAATGAATTGGTCAGCTAAAACGCCAGCACCATGAATGATACCTGTGATATCGCCAAATTTAGCGATAGATGGTTTCACTGCTGCCTGTACATTTACCGCGTTGGTTACATCAGCAGAAACATACTCAGCTTGACCACCGACAGCGGTAATGGCTGCTAAAGTTTGTGCTATTTCACGATTAGCTTGGATAGGTTTGATCAGTTTCACTACTTTCACTGGTGTTGGTTTATCACCAGCAACAATTAAAGCCTGCATAGCAGCTTTTTTTAACGCAACTTCATCGCTAATGCCCTGTGCCCAATTCGGCTCGTCTGTTGAGAACTTCGAACGTCCTAATAAGATGAACTTAGCTTGATATTCTTTAGCAATACGAACAACACAATGTGCAGTAACACCTTTAGCACCACCACTAACCAAGAATACTGAGTTAGCATCAATGTTATTACCTGCAGTGAGTGCATAACTGTCAGTAACTACGCCTGCTAAAGTGACACGTTCAACGCCATTTTTATCTGCGGGCTGGTAACCGACTTCAGTTAATGTAGTGTCAGCATCGAGTAATTCATCGCTAACAAAACTAGCTACTTGTTCTGCAGTTAATAATGTTGTCATATCGACTGCACGACAGAATACGTTATCCCATTCGTGTGATAGTGTTTTAACTAAACCGTTTAAGCCACTTTGTACTAAGTCACTATTTACTAACTCAGGCTTATCACTATCGCTAACTCCTAATGAACCACCTTGTTGAGTAACAACCATGAAAGCGCCACGTACTTTAGCTGCTTGAGTCACTTTGCTCAATTTAGCTAATAAGAACGCTAACATTAAGCCTTGCTTAGATGCTTGCGGGTATTCAATATGGTTTATCTCGGTGCTTGCATGCAGGTAGATAACCGCATCAAGTTGAGCATTAGTAGTAATGATATTGTTAATTTCAATTTCATCAACAGCGTTTAGCACAACAACATTTACTGACTTAGCAAACGTTTTAGTACGATTCATTGTGATCCAACTCGGTTGTAATGCAGTGACATTCCAGCCAGACTGAATTAACTTATCCGCTAATAGCACTGCACTATCACTACCATCCGCCACAATTAAGGCATTAGCACCTTGACTATCTTGACTGATTTTAGTGATAGAACTAAGTCTCGTAATAGCAACTGTGGCACTCGGGGCTGGTTGAAATGCTATTTTCTGTTCTACTGCAGAGATTGTTGCAACACTGTCATGCATAAATACATCTGAAACAGAACTTTGTTCAGAAGTAGAGTAAGCATTAGTTGCAACACTGCCAGTAACCTTACTTTGCATGTAAGTAACGATTTCTTCTAGTGTTCGCAATTCGGCTAAATCTTCTGGATTTAACTCAGGTAAATCAGTAATGATCTCCTGTACGGCACCTAAGATTTCGACACGTTTGATTGAATCAATACCTAAATCCGCTTCCATATCCATTGCTAGCTCTAGCATACTGGCTGGGTAACCTGTCTTATCCGCAACAACGTCCATCATTACATTTTGAATACGGTCTAAATCAATCACGGTAGTCACTACAGTATTAACAACGTCAGCTACAACCGGAGATTCCACTTTACTCTGCATATAGCTAACAATTTCACCTAGAGTACGTAGTTCTGCTAGGTCTTCTGGGTTTAGCTCAGGTAAATCGGTGATGATTTCCTGTACTGCACCTAAGATTTCTACACGTTTGATTGAATCAATACCTAAGTCAGCTTCCATATCCATGCTTAGTTCAAGCATGTCTGTTGGATAACCCGTCTTGTCTGCAACCACTTCCATCATTACCGTTTGGATATGATTTAAGTCGATAGTTGGTGTAGCACTTGTTACGACAGCGTCTGTAGATTCTGTCGTTACCGCAGGTACACTTTCTGCTACAGGAGCCTTGCTTTGCATATAAGTAACAATTTCACCTAGAGTACGTAGTTCTGCTAGGTCTTCTGGGTTTAGCTCAGGTAAATCAGTAATAATCTCCTGTACGGCACCTAAGATTTCGACACGTTTGATTGAATCAATACCTAAGTCTGCCTCCATATCCATACTCAGTTCAAGCATGCCTGTCGGATAACCGGTTTTATCAGCAACAACTTCCAGCATTACATTTTGGATGTGGGCTAAATCAATGCCAGCTACTGCTGGTGTAGCTGATGCGCTGATTGTTGGTACTGTTGTTGATACTATCGCTTGAGCTTTAGCATTCATGTAATCAACAATTTCACCAAGCGTGCGCAATTCAGCGAGATCTTCAGGGTTAAGCTCTGGAAGATTTGGGAGCAGTTCCTGCACAGCACCCAATATTTCAACACGTTTGATAGAGTCGATACCTAAGTCAGCTTCCATGTCCATGCTCAGCTCAAGCATATCTGTTGGATAACCGGTTTTATCAGCCACAACTTCTAACATCACTTTATTGATCGTTGCTACATCAATGCTAACTTGAGCAACCTCAGGTATAACAACTGATTCAGTCACAGTTGCAACAGCAGGACTAACTTCCTGTTCAGCCACAACAGCAACCAATGAAGGTGCAGATATAGCGGCAACAACCGGAGAACTAACAGGAACAGGCGCTACAGCCACAGTTTGAACTGCAACAGCTGCATTACTAGCAACATGAGTAACAGTATTTACAACAGGACTTTCCACCTTGTCATTAACCACAACCGGTATTACTAGCGATGCAGTTTGTACAGACTGCTGTGTTGTGTCCAATACAGGCGTTGTTGACGAAGTAATCTCGTGATCTTCAGAGCCCGTCAGCATTGAAGTCATATTACTCGTCTGATTATTTAAATAAGTTGCATGTACGCGCAGGGTTTCAGATTGGAACTCGTTATACATAGACAACGTACGATCTAAACTTTCTGGTAATTCATTATTCGTTTGCGCTGCAAGTACCGATTGAACTGTTTTAGCATAGTCCTGTGGTCCCTGCATAAACTGCTCATGCACATTTAATAATTGCTGCTGGTGTTCAACAAACTGACCAACACTGCGCTCGATAGAGGCAACAAGGTCGGCATCACTATTGCTAATGGCATTGTTAGCAACAGCACTATTAGTGCTATTGTTATTATTTGGCGTTACATATGAACCATCGGCATTAACGTAAACAATCTTCTCTACTTCAACGATTTTTTCTACTATTTTCTCGACTTCAACAATTTTTTCAATAACTTGAGGCTGTGGAACGGCAACTGGAGCAGCTTTTGCTTGTTTCACTGTCCAACCATCGGTTAAGGCATCTGCAAACGCTTTTTTGGTTTTCGGACTCACATACGAGGCAGCAGACAGTTTCATCAACATAGGCGACGCTTTCGGCGCAGCTAATGGGCGCTTAACCGCGTCGTACGGGTCAAGATTTTCTAACGAAACACCAAGCACAGCCATTTGCAAGGCTGCCTGACGCATTTGCACATCAGCAGGTTGTTTTGGATTAGCATTTACTGCGATAGCCACAGCATCAGATTTATCATTAAGAATATTCTCAACCAATTTGGTTAATACATTCTTCGGTCCAAACTCGATAAATATACGGCCACCGTCTGCATATATATTGTCAATTTCTTGATTGAAATGGACAGGTTCCAACATATGTTTTTTCAAGCTTTTTTTAATTTCGTTTGGTTTACTTGAATGAACTAAACCTGTGCCGTTAGCAAATACCGGAATTGTCGGCGCTTTAAACTTAGTGCTATCAACCGCTTTGGAAAATGGCTTTTGAGCGTGACCAACTAATGGAGTATGAAACGCAGCAGATACTGGTAGCGGAACAACCTTAAAACCGGCATGACTCAGTGCTGTAATAGCAACAGCAACCTGCTCACTCGCTCCCGCAATAACTACTTGATTATTAGAATTGTAGTTAGCAATAGACACGTCATCAATCGCGCCGATGATTACCGCTACTTGCTGTGGGTCGCCCACAACAGCAGCCATCTTGCCAGCATCAAAATCTTGTTGTTCTGGCGCTGCCATTGCTTGACCACGGCTACGCGCCAACATCATGTAATCACTATCGCTCAATACGTCAGCAGCCCATAACGCCGTTAATTCACCAAAACTGTGACCGGCTGTAAAATCAGCTTTAAAACCTGCTTGTTTGAAAGTTTTAAACAGACCCACACTCAGGCAACCAATCGCAGGTTGTGCATGTTGAGTTAAACGTAATTGCTCTTCTTGTAACAGACGTTCAGCGTCAGTGTACACAGGAATCGGATAAGTGATCGCAGACAACTGACCTAAACCAGCATTACTGAATTCTTTATCCATTGTCGTCGCACTGTGCATCATGCTTGGAAAGTTACAAGCTAACTCACGGCCCATGTTCACATATTGCGAACCTTGTCCGGAGAATAACGCGACAACTTTACCGTTAGCATCAATACCCGCTTGGCGATAATAAACCCCTGTTGGTACAGACCAAGTTGCTTTATCTGCATTCGCGCTGAATTGTTTCAACGCCGTATCGATCATAACAATGGCTTCGTTGGCGTTACGAGCAACAAAACCTAAACGCGCTTTATCTGCTGATGGCGTATTCAATGGCCAGGTAGTCACTAAGTCATTAAATGCAAACGCCTGAAGGTCAGTTTCTACTGCCAACTTAGTACGCCAGTTATTCAATTCTACGATGATACTTTGCTGATTCTTCGCAGAAATAAGTACTGTTTGCGAGACTGAGTTTAATCGATAAGCACTATCATGACTCGGACGATATTCTTCTAAAATAATATGGAAGTTAGTGCCACCAAAACCAAATGAGCTAATACCCGCACGGCGTGGAATACCATCTTCACGTGGCATCCAAGGACGAGTCTCACTGTTTAAATACAAAGGGCTATTTTTGATATCCAAGGCTTCACTTGGTTTATCGATATGAATAGTCGCTGGTAAAATTTTATGATGTAGTGCTAATGCTGCTTTGATCATACCTGCAGAACCAGCCGCAGATTTAGTATGGCCAATTTGTGATTTAACCGAACCTAATGCAATATGCTGTTTCTTATCACTCGCAGCACCAAAGTGTTTAGTTAAACCACCAAACTCGGCCGCATCGCCAGCTTTCGTCCCCGTACCGTGCCCCTCAATAAGACCACATGTTTCAGGTGCAAAACCAGCATCTTCATATGCTCGTTTAAGCGCTTTAGCTTGACCATCTGGACGTGGTGCGTAAATAGATTTGAAACGACCATCGGAAGACGTGCCGATACCTTTCAATACAGAATAGATTCTATCGCCATCACGTTCAGCATCTTCCAGGCGTTTAAACGCCAACATGCCAATACCTTCACCCACCAGCATACCTTTTGAATCGTCATCAAACGGACGGATATCATCATTGGTGGTAAACGCAGGGGTTTTTGAGAATGACATATACATGAATGGTGAGTTATCACAGCATACACCACCCGAGATCATTACTTCTGAACGGTATTCTAGTAAATCTGAGATCGCCATTTTAATTGCAGCAAGGGAGCCGGCACACGCCGCGTCTACCACGCAATTTGTACCACCAAAATCGAAGCGATTAGCAATTCGACCAGCAATAACGTTACCTAACATACCGGGGAATGAATTCTCTTCCCAACCTATGTAGGCTTTTTTAAATTTATCGATAATCATTGCGCGATCATCTTCATCAATACCCGACGCTTTTAATACTTTTTCTAACACAGGACCTTGCAGGCGAGAGGTTAGCGGCGAAATTTGTTTCTGACCACCACCAACACCTAGCGTAATACCAATTTTATCATGATCATAATCACTACCAATGCCAGCATCACTTAATACATCGCGTGCAACTATTAGCGACAGCAGTTGAGCGATATCAGTTAACTCTAAGATATTTGGCGGCAAGCCAAACTCCATCGGATCAAAATCGAGTTCAGGAATGAAACCACCGCGTTTACAGTATGTTTTGTCTGCAGCTTTTTTATCTGCCGAATAATGGTCGTCAATGTTCCAACGGTCGCTAGGCACATCAATAATCGCATCAACGGAATCGACGATATTATCCCAGAATTGATCAAGATTTTTAGCATCAGCAAAAACTGATGCCATACCTATGATTGCAATTGGGCATTCTTGTAAACGAGAATTTAACTGTTGCTCATCACTACTTAACACATCCTTGCCATGCTTAACCGATGTGGTGTTCTTTTTAGCCATTGTGTTATTGCTCCTGAAGGATCTTTTTGCACTAAAAACAATGCTCATTAAAATGTCCACTTGAACACTAAGTCAACAACCTGAGCGTACAACCGTACTCTTAAAGAGCAAAAAAAATCTACCGTCATTTCATTTCACATAAAATAAATCCGGTAGAATTAATTGTTTAAATTGTATCCCAGTACTTCAGCCTTGAATTTAAGAGTTCGAGGTCAAAATACCTTTAATATATATTGGCAATAATATACACAGCTTTAAAAATCACTACAAACATACCCAACTGGTCAAACTTGCAAACTCATCAGACCAGGAAGTGACTAAAAATAACAAATTAGATATTATTTAAATTCAACAATTGGAGCATATTGGTCATAACTTCACTACATATTCACGAAATTTGTCATGTTTAAGCTAAATTTGATCCTTATAAAATATAATCTCATCACAAATAATTAATCTCAAACCTGTGTTACATCTCATTTTAGCGTACATATGTGCGCTTTAATTTAATAATAAATAAATAGATAATTACATTAAATTACATAACAGCTGTGATTACGTCAGAATTAACAATTTATAGAGTAAAAACTCTTTATCTAAAGGTGCTTATGGGCGATATTTAACACTGGAATAAGTAGTGAGTGGATGTAATTAGCAATGGTAAAATAGTGATAAGTGGTCACATAGATATAAAGTAGGCCTCGAATACCTATGTGAATTTTACGAAATGAAGATACTTTAAATCAGGTATTATGCATTTACCATGGCTGCTAATACATCATCAGGGACAGGCTGCAAACGTTTTTCTTTATCTAAGCACACCATCTCAATATCACCAATAACAGCAGGCTTACTTGCATTAGGGCGCCACACTTCCTGACGCCAGATCGTTTTGTATTTACCATCGAGTGTAAAAGAAGTTCGAATATCACAAACTTCAGCAAACTCGACGCCATCCTGAAATGTTAAATTAGCTTTATAAACCGCAAAACCTAAGCCGCGTTCGTTCCACAATGTCGCCAATAAATCACTATTGATAACATGCTCACGTGCACGTTCAAAATACTTCAAAAAATTAGGATGGTAAACAACACCTGAATGGTCGGTATCTTCATAATAAATTTGTACTGGATGATGGTATATCTTCGTCATTACTGAAATTAACCTATTTGGTCACGTATTAAAATACATAGCATATAGATAAATTTGAGAAATGACAGCGCAACATTGGACACGGTGTCATGTATTGGAGGTGGTAACACTTAAAATAAGATCAATAATAAAATTTAATGCTGTCTTTCACTTCACAGGTCCTTATTCATCATCGTTAATAATGCTTAATCAATAATAAGCAAGGACTAGTATGTCGTTATAAAATTTAGCCTTCAGTGACCATTTTTACGTATAACGCTTCAACTTTATCACGCGCCCAAGGTGTTTTTCGTAAAAACTTAAGACTAGACTTAACACTTGGATCATGAGTAAAACAGCGAATGTTAACGTAGTAACCAAGGCCATCCCAACCATATTTATCAACAAGGCTGTTAATTACTTTTTCGAGTGTCATCCCGTGAAGCGGGTTATTTATTTGAGTCATGTTTACCGTGATAAATTATTTAAGATTAATTGTTGATCAGTATAACACAAGAGTTACTAACAGTATTAATGACCAAACCACCTTGTAAAGGGATTCTTTTTCGAGCTACTGCTGGCTAAACTTTCCTTTAATTCAATAATACTATCATATTGCTCTTTTGCTGCTTCGTAGCCAATCTGAAAAATTTCTCGTAATGATTTTTCGTCAGTTGTAAATGTATTGTAATTGACTAATGCTTCGGGATAAATCTGCACATCACATTGTGATAGTTTCTCTAATTCAGCACCACTTCCCTGTAACGTAAATGCGCGTAATACAACGTCTTTGATACTCGACAATTCTGCAGCTTCAACTTGACGTATTGGCGAAACATATACGCCAATTATTTTATCACAATCATTTTCGATAACACTCAGCGGAAAGTGATTAACGATGCCACCGTCAGAGTAAACCTGTCCGTCAATAAGCATAGGTGAGAATACTAAAGGATAACTTGCCGATGCCAACAAAGCGTTAATGACAGAGCCATCTTTAAAAATATGTTCTTTTCCAAGTAACATATTAGTAGCAACGATACGTAATTCAGGCTCAAGATGTGTAAAGCTATCTTCTTGAATATACTTTAAAAACTCAGGATACAATTTCGCAGGATCAATAAAACCCGCTGCCGCTCGAGTAAATTTCCAAGAAAATGGTTTCACATCTATAAAAAATTGCAGTATTTCATCGATCTCTAATCCAGAACAGTAAAGCGCACCAACCATAGAACCGGCACTCGTTCCCGCAATTAAACTCGGTCTTACTCCCTGCTCTAACAGATATTTTAATACACCAAGGTGAGCAATACCCTTCGCCCCACCACCAGAAAGTACTAAGCCAATATTATGTTTAGTGCTACCCATCTCTTTGATTAATCCCCAATTAACTTTTTACTAACTGTATATTAAATGCAGATATAAAAAAAGAGAGCATACGCTCTCTTTTCTAGAATATCAATTTAACAACTTAAAGTTGGTGAACTGATGCAGTGTTTGTTGTACCTGATGGTACAAGCGCACCTGAGACCATAACAATAATATCACCTTCTTTAGCTAGCCCACTTGCAAGCGCTAGCTCTTTACCTTTGCGGTAAAATTCGTCAGTGCTATCAATCTGTTCAACAATACAAGATTTGACACCTTTAGTCAGACACAATTGTTGTGCAGTTTTCTCGTTCGTTGTAATCGCAAGAATGTTAGCTTTCGGAAAATACTTACGTACAGACTTCGCCGATTTACCGCCACGAGTAGCAACAACAATCAGTGGTGCACATAATTTTTCAGTTGTTTCTACCGCGCCTTTACATACCGCTTCTGTAATACGCATGCTTTTAGCAACAATATTCGCACCTAGGTCCGAAGACATAGAGTTATCAGTACGCTCACAAATATTCGCCATGATAGAAACAGCTTCAACTGGGTATTTACCTTTCGCAGTTTCGCCAGATAACATTACCGCATCAGTACCGTCAAGAACAGCATTGGCTACGTCTCCCGCTTCTGCACGAGTTGGACGAGGGTTGCTGATCATTGAATCAAGCATTTGCGTTGCTGTAATAACAACTTTACCTGCTTTGTTACACTTCTTAATCATCATCTTCTGAGCCATGATCACTTCTTCGACAGGGATCTCAACACCAAGATCACCACGAGCAACCATGATACCGTCTGATTCAGCCAGAATCTCATCAAAATTATCAACACCTTCTTGGTTTTCAATTTTAGAGATAATCTGAATGTTTTCGCCACCATTATTAAACAACACTTCGCGAATTTCTCTTACGTCATCAGCTTTACGAATAAACGATGCGGCAACGAAATCAACTTCTTGTTCACAACCAAACGCAAGGTCAGCTTTATCTTTATCAGATAATGCAGGTAAACCAACACTGATGTTCGGTAAGTTAACGCCTTTATTTTCACCAAGCGCACCCGTGTTTAATACTTTACACTTAACTTCAGTATCTGTTGTTTCAGTCACTTCCATTTCAATTAGGCCATCATCGACAAGAATGATTGCACCTGGATTTAAGTCTTTAGCAAAGCCTGCATACGTGACAGCTACACAATCTTTATTGCCCACAACACTAATATCTGTTGTAAATGTGAATGATTGACCGACTGTTAATGTTACATCTTCACCATTCTCTAATTTAATGGTGCGGATTTCCGGACCTTTCGTATCCAATAATACTGCGATTTTTTTATTAAGGTTTTCACTTACTTGACGGATATTTTGAATTCGACCTGAGTGCTCAGCAAAGTTACCGTGAGAGAAGTTTAAACGCATAACATTCATGCCTGCATTAACAAGCTCTGTTAGTTTCTCTACTGATTCAGTTTTTGGACCAATTGTACAAACAATTTTAGTCTTTTTCATTCTTATAGCTCCGTATGGGATATTTTATATTCTTTTAAATCTTTTCTAACTTTATAGTCTGGGTGAGGATGTTGTTCGATTTACTCTGAATGCGACTATAAACCAAAATTTTTATTGAAACGACATAGCTTTTATTGAAACCACATCGCTTTCATATGAAACTAATTGTAACAAGTATAAGTTTAAAAACATAGAGTGATAAGCATAAAGAAAGACAGAATAGATACCTAGATCAAGTTTGTTTCACTCATTAGGCTAAAAACAAAGCAAGTACAAGCCAAATTGTCATTAAATATAATTGAAAAAGTATTTAAAAATGGTTCGTCAGGCAGGATTTTACGCTAAAAGAGAGCGCTATATCTAAGTTAAATATATAGCGCTTGAATAGAGAAATGGCGACAACTAATAGATTTTTTTACCGTCTGGCCTCGTTCTTAATAATCTTAACGTCCACATGTATTGATCAATGCCACATTCAATCAATGCTTCGATCTCTTTGTTCATCATAATCGCATCTTGTTCAGGGCTTTCAGACGGGAAGTTTTGCATCGCCGGTAGGATAAATGTTTCAAATTTACCTCGTGTTTCATTGTATGCTGCATACATAGGAACAACTGTTGCACCTGTTTTTTGTGCTAACTTACCTAATACAGGTAAAGTTGCTTTCTGTGTCGAAAATAACGGCGCAAATACACTTCGTTTAGGGCCATGATCTTCATCAGGTAAGTAGTAGCAACTCTCACCTTTCTTCAGAGAATGTACAAGTGCACTTAATCCTGCTTTACGGTGATAAATCGTATTTCCAAATTTAGCACGCTGGCGTGTCATCAACCAATCAAAAAGTTCGTTTCCAGAATCATTAAACATGGTACAAAATGGTGCTCCGTAAGACGCAACATGCAAACCTGAAAAATCAACGGCAAAACTATGTGGTACTAATAAAATACAAGCCTTACCTTCTTCTAATAATGGAAAAAGGTTTTCACCACCATGAACGACCATACGATTACGGTTATATGCCAGACTTCGCGCGCTTGGTTCCGCATAGCTTAAAATCGTTTGGCAAAAAGTAACTAAGTTACCCATGATGATTCGCTCTTGCTCTATCTCATCCATTTCAGGAAAACACATAGATAGGTTAATTTTTGCAACCTTTTTGCGTTTGCTCATCACTTTTAAATCAAATAATTTCGTCGCGATGAAACGCGCAAACTTATCACGTGGTTTCACTGGCACAAAAGCGAGTAGGTATAATACAAAGACGCCGAACCATACAGGCCAAAACTTAGGTAGCAAAAATGTTTTTTTGAAAGAAAGGTCGTACGGTTTATATTTATCAGACATATAATTTTATCAAACCTGTTTAAATTACAAAAATATTACGAGATATCAAGTTAATTAGTTTATTCAGTTATGTCACCAAAACCAACTATTTTTTATATTTACTGTTCTATTTTAGTCGTTTTAACGCACGATTAATCAATATCAATTAATCGACGGCACAAGAAAGTACCAATTTACAGTTTAAACTCGCCATTAAACCATTAATTTTAAATATATTTTACAGTTATATCAAATTGCCATTGAGGTATAGTTAATGATCATGATAAATTTAGCTCAAGTAGGTTATTATTGTATGTAAATTATTTACTTAGTACCACATTGCGTTGAATGGACTCAATCATGCTTACTTTATTCATTAAGATTACATTAGTCTATTACCTCGCCGCTTACATTATCGAATTGTTATTTTAAGCACCACTTAATTATCGATTCCACATTGAATTATGTTTTTTGTAAATGTTTTATCAATTTTGTTTGCATTAAATCTACAATGTGGCAAATTAGACACACTATTTAGAAAGTTAGCTGCATACGCAGCATGAGAAGGAATTAGTTATGTGCTCAATATTCGGAATTCTAGACATCAAGTCAGACATTAAACCTCTTCGTGAACAAGCACTAGAGTTATCAAAGTTACTGCGTCATCGTGGCCCAGATTGGTCAGGTATCTATACTAATGATAATGCTATTTTAGTTCATGAACGCCTTGCAATTGTTGATGTTAATAATGGTGCACAACCTTTATACAATGAAGAAAAGACTCACGTACTCGCTGTTAATGGTGAAATTTATAACCACAAAGATTTACAGAAAACATTAAGTGTAGATTTTGAATTTCAAACAGAGTCTGATTGTGAAGTTATCCTTGCTCTATATAAAGAGAAAGGAACACAATTTTTAGATGACCTGAATGGTATTTTTGCTTTTGCTTTATATGATGAAGAAGAGGACGCTTACCTTATCGGTCGAGATCATATCGGTATTATTCCGCTATACACAGGCTATGATGAGCACGGTAACTTTTATGTTGCATCTGAAATGAAAGCGTTAGTACCTATTTGTACACAGATTGAAGAATTCCCAGCCGGTCATTACTTGTGGAGTAAAGACGGTAAAGTAACACCGTATTACCAACGTGACTGGAAAGAATTTGATGCTGTAGCAAAAAACGGCGGCGATAAAGAAGTTGTAAAACAAGGATTAGAAGACGCTGTTAAACGTCAACTAATGTGTGACGTACCTTATGGTGTGTTACTGTCTGGTGGCTTAGATTCATCTGTAATCTCGGCTATCACTCAACAATATGCAAAACGTCGTGTTGAAGACGGTGGAAAAACAGAAGCATGGTGGCCACAACTGCACTCTTTCTCTGTTGGTTTAAACGGTTCTCCAGATTTAGCCGCTGCACAAAAAGTTGCTGACCACTTAGGTACTATTCACCATTCGATAGAGTTTACCGTACAAGAAGGTATCGATGCATTACGCGATGTTATTTATCACATTGAAACATACGATGTAACAACTATTCGTGCGTCAACACCTATGTACTTAATGGCACGTAAGATTAAAGCAATGGGCATTAAGATGGTCCTTTCTGGTGAGGGTGCTGATGAGCTATTCGGTGGTTACTTGTACTTCCACAAAGCGCCAAATGCAAAAGAGTTCCATGAAGAAACGGTACGTAAAGTATCTAAGCTTCATATGTTTGATTGCTTACGAGCGAACAAATCAATGGCTGCATGGGGAATTGAAGCACGTGTACCATTCTTAGATAAAGAGTTTGTAGATGCATCAATGCGACTAAACCCTGAATTAAAAATGATCACTGGTGACAGAATTGAGAAGAACATCATCCGTGAAGCATTTGAAGATTTATTACCAGAAGAAATTGTATGGCGTCAAAAAGAACAATTCTCTGATGGTGTTGGTTATTCTTGGATTGACCAACTTAAAGTTCACGTTGAAGAAGCTGTAACGGATCAAATGTTAGCAAGCGCGGCATTTAAATTCCCAATCAACACTCCTGATACTAAAGAAGGTTACTACTATCGTGCCATTTTTGAAGGTCACTTCCCAGGTGACTCAGCAGCTAAATGTGTACCATTTGGTAAGTCTGTAGCATGTTCAACGGTTGAAGCATTAGCTTGGGATGAAAGCTTCCAAAACAATGCTGATCCATCGGGTCGTGCAGCTGGTGTTCATAACGAAGCATATGAAGACTAATCTAGTTTGATTTTTCGTTAACCTCTATTTAAACAGCACTTCGGTGCTGTTTTTGTATATTTTACAACCATATACAGCAATATCGTGATTAGTTCCTCAGTTTTCCTCTTAATATTACATAGCCCCTTTTGAGTACACGCTTAGCATGCTACTATAATGATAATAATTCTCATTTATATCATTGCAAAGGAATAGAAATGCATCAGTTTAAGTTTCATGGTAAAGGAAAGGAATATTTTGGTATTTGGATCGTAAATATTCTATTAAGTATTATAACGCTAGGGATCTACTCAGCATGGGCTAAAGTTCGTACCAACAAATACTTCTATGGTAATACTGAGCTTAACGGAAGTCGATTTGATTACCTAGCACAACCTAAGCAGATCTTGATTGGTCGAATCATTGCTGTTATTGCAGTTATTATATGGACAGCTTTAAATGCATTCTCACCACAACTAGCTGTACTTGCCATGTTAGTATTCGCACTTATCTATCCAGTTTTAGTCGTGCGTAATCTCCGCTTCGATATGAAAATGACACAATTTAGAAATGTGCGTTTTAATTTTATCGGCACTTACAAAAGTGCCTATAAAGTTATGCTCGTAAAGCCGTTAGCCGCTTATATAGCAATTGGCATATCCATCGCCATCACTCTCACTTATATTATGCCTGCATCGAAAATTTTTGGCATTATTATCATGGCCGCCACATGCTTACTTCTCCTACCCTTGTTATTCTCTTGGGTTATAGCCGCCATGAATCAGTTCATTATTAATAATACACGTTATGGTAATCTAACTTTCTCTGCGACGTTACAAACTACCTATATATTTAAGGTACTAGCTAAGTTTATGTTACTGATAGTACTTATCATTGCGGGCTTTGCAGCATTTCTAATTATCGCTGGTGTCAGTACAAATGACATCAGTAATTTAACAGGAGACTCAAGTAAAATGGCAGTCTTTATGATTGCTTACATTGGTATGATAGTCGGTATGATATTTACTCAAGTCTATTTCCATGTCCGAGTTCGTAACTATATCCTATCTGCGACTAAACTTGATAACCAGTTACAGCCAAAATCGACAATGACGGTTATGTCTTATAGCTTACTACTATTAACAAACTTATTACTGATCGTTTGTACCCTTGGTTTAGCTCGACCATTTACAATGATTCGACATGCAAATTATATCGCATCCGTGACTCAGGTTGACGGTGACCTTTCCCTCACTAATGCAACAGACCAAATTACAAATGAATCAGGTGCTATTGC
>Ga0209292_1003324_pt1 | contig 17772 bp, 11 predicted proteins | sample GOMGulsemesocosm_2_FD_184634 | JGI IMG/M metagenome (GOLD analysis project Ga0209292, IMG submission 184634) | Methane-oxidizing microbial communities from mesocosms in the Gulf of Mexico - GOM9C Gulf of Mexico (SPAdes) (version 2) | ecosystem: Environmental > Aquatic > Marine > Cold seeps... | reverse complement strand
CATCGCTATACCAAAACCGTTTTGTGGTAAACATTAGCGATAGAAAGTGTACTGAATTAAAGCATTACTGCTAAGGAGCATCCACTTCATGGTGAGATATAACTCAAATTTTTTTATCAAACACTGTGTATTTAACTCTTAATTAAAAAAGCTTAAAGAAACATTGATGATTTCTTTAAGCTCTCCAATATTACCACCCTTACGGGAAAGCCTACACTGCTATCAGTTCAACAATCGAGATCAAGTATTTTCTATACCTATCTTTCAAGTAACTATCTGTTTTATAGAGCTAAATTGAATGTACTTCACCCTATTTACGCTTAATAAAATTCAATCTTTTTACTAAAGATTCTTTACTAACAAATGCTCGATAAAGGCTCGACTTATTCATACCCATTGCACTCGCTAGACCGGTTAACCAGGTTAAGGTTAGCCATTTGTCCAACAATACAACCTAGATTTTTCAACCGCTTTGCCTATATCAACGCTTTGATGTCGCTCTGCTGTCATCATTAATTTCCTTGTTAATAATTTATGCTTGCAATTCCGTACCGATCGGTATAAATTATCATTTACTGAACCGACTGGTACAGAAATATAATAAACTGACACAGGAAATATACGAATGAATGATTTAACTGGAAAAATTGCAGTAGTAACAGGTGGTAATAGTGGCATTGGTTATGAAACAGCAAAATATTTTAAAGAAGCTGGCGCGAAGGTCATTATTACAGGTCGTTCTGCCGATAGAGTTTCTACAGCCGCGGCTGTATTAGGTGTTAGAGGTATCGTAGCTGATGTAACAGATTTGCCTGCTATTGATGCACTGGTAAAACAAGTAAAAAATGAGTTTGGTAACATTGACGTGTTATTTGTTAACGCTGGTATTTTCAGCCCTGCACCAGTAGGTCAAATTACTGAAGACATGTTTGATACGCAGATGGGCATTAACTTCAAAGGCGCAGTATTTACCACTGAGAAATTTTTACCTATTATTAATGACGGTGGCTCAATTATTAACCTTTCTTCAATTAATGCCTATACAGGCATGCCCAATACGGCTATTTACGGGGCTTCTAAAGCGGCATTAAATTCCTATACCAGAACGGCGGCAACTGAACTTGCACCAAGAAAAATACGCGTTAATTCAGTAAATCCAGGGCCAACTTATACCCCTATTTTTGGTAAAACAGGTATGGCAGAGGAGCAGTTAAATGAATTTGCCGGTGCTATGCAAAATAGAATTCCATTAAAACGCTTTGGACAACCAGAAGACATTGCAAAACTTGCAACATTTTTAGCTTCTGATGATGCTTCCTTCATCACAGGTGGCGAATACAATATTGATGGCGGAATGAATATTAATCCGCTTTTATCTTAAGACAATTAATATAAACACTTAGCTCGCTTAATTTACTTATCCTAATTAAGCGGTAGCTATTTAGTTTATTCGGCATAGTTTCAATATTACAAGGGTAGAAAACATGGCTAAAAATATTTTAAGACTTGACGCAAGCATGAGAAAAACAGGCTCTTATAGCCGCAGCTTATCTGATAAGTTAATTAAACAACTTACAGCTGAACAACCTATCAACAAAGAGAATAATGAAGGAGATCACGAAATAACCATTAGAGACTTAGCTGATGGTATTCCTTTAATTGATGAAGATTGGATTAAGGCTAATTTTACTGCTGCTGAAGAGCGAACACCCGAGCAAAATAAATGCCTGATAGCCTCTGACAACTTGGTGAATGAACTCAATAATGCTGACCTTATTGTTATTGGTCTGCCTATTTATAATTTTGGTGTACCGGCAGCTTTTAAGGCATGGATCGACCAAGTTGTACGTTCTAAATTAACCTTTCGATACGGTGATAATGGCCCGGTCGGTTTAGTGAATAACAAAAAAGCTTATATTATTATTACTTCTGGAGGTACTAAATTAGGTACGGAACTTGACTTTATTTCCGATTATTTACGGCATGTATTAGGCTTTATAGGTATTACTGATGTCACCTTGATTGATAGTAGCGGCCTTGGCAGAGATGAAGCAACAACGTTAGCGCAGGCAAATAACATCATTGAGTGTATTTAACTAAAAATGAGACAAGGAAATATGTAAATGAACAAACAGAAATCCCCCATTAATATACATGATTATTACCATGCGCATGTTTATTTTGAACAAGACACTTTAGCGTTTGCAAAAAATTTATGTGAAAAGGCAGGTGATTTATTCACTTTAAAGGTTGGTCGGTTGCATCAAAAGCCAATCGGCCCTCATCCAAAGTGGAGTTGTCAAATAACGTTTTCATCAAATGATTTTGAGCAATTTATTCCTTGGCTTGAAGTCAACCGTAAGGATTTAAGTGTATTAGTGCATGCATTAACTGATAATAACTTACAAGATCATACTGAATTTGCCTATTGGTTAGGAGAAGAAATTGAATTGAGCTTAGCGCTCTTTCAATCTTAATGACTAGGATTTTGCTAGCGTTTTAGAACTTGGCAGAAAAATAAAGATTTGAACGTTATGTTGTAGCTCCTGCGCAACAAGCTCCTAGCGGTTTCAATAACAAATTGCTTGGCCGAACAACATGCTTTTTTACTAACACCCAGCGAATAAATTAGTGTATGTAAATACTTTCTTTAGGCGATCGTATATCATCTTAAATTATTATTCTGCTTAATCGCTAAGGCAAAGGTAAAACATGCGCCTTTGTCAGGAAGATTAGTCACTTGGATTTTACTCTGATGAAGCTTTAGAATATGTTGACTGATAGCTAAGCCCAATCCGGTACCACTGGTACCTGCTTTAATATTAGCGCTTTGCACAAATTGCTCAAAAATAGCTTGAAATTCATTTTCAGGTACACCTGGACCTTGGTCCTTAATACTGACTTCAAGTAAGTTTTTGCTTTCTCCATCTTTCATATCTTCGATAGATAACATTTTATTGACCATACTTATGGTTAATAAACCTCCCTCTGGGCTGAACTTTACCGCATTCGAGAGTAAATTGATTAATACTTGCAACATCAGCTGCTCTTCAGCCCAAACGGTTGTCCCCGAACAGTTTTTTTCAACAACAACTTGAACTTTATTCTCCATAATATAAGCTTCCATTTCAGATAAGGCAGCGTTTAATATATCCATAAAATCTATGTTTTGAGGGGTAAACTCTATTTTACCTGCAATCAGTTTCTCAATATCTAATAAGTTATTTATCAATCGGAGTAACCTTTTTCCACTCTGATTAATATTACTTGCGTATCGACTTAATTTATCATTTTGAGGGTTTGATAAAGTCTTATCTAATATTTTTAGTGATAATTTAGAAAAGCTCAATATGGAATGCATGGGCGTACGTAGTTCATGTGAAATATTTGCTAAGAAAATAGATTTTGCTTTATTGGCTTTTTCTGCACTTTGTTTTGCTCTATGCATTTCGTCATGGGCATCACGCATATTTTGGTGTGCTTTAAGTAGCTTATTCATATGAATCGCGCGGCTTTTTTGCCAAATATAAAAGATGCCTATTATCACCATGAAATAACATAAATACGCAAGTGGTGAATTCCATGGAGCATGACGCACCGATATATTTATTTTACGGATATTTCCGAGTTCCCCAGTAAATGGAGATCTCGCTTGTACATTAAAGGTATATTTCCCCGCATTTAGTTTACCAAATTGTACTGTATTATCTTTTGATAACGGAAAACTCCATCTGTCTTTACCTTCTAGCCAAAACTGATATTGAGTTTCGTCCTGTCGCTCATATTCAAGTGTAGAAAAGCTGAACTTAAGGCCAATGTCATCATGGTTTAACATTAAGCTATCAGTATAAGGATGAATATTTATTCTTCCCACCTTAGGTGATAACAAACTAATATGACTAATAGTAACTTGCGGTATATTTTTGTTTTTTTGTTTTAACTCTTCGGGTGAAAACAGCGTGAAGCCTTTTACCGAGCCGTAAGCAAACACATTGTCATTTAGTTTTGTGTACGCCCCTTCATTAAATTCGTTATTTGCTAGACCATCTTTCACTGAATAATGCTCAACAAACATACCATCCATTTTTAAATGATATATGCCAGAATGTGAACTAAACCAAAGATCACCATCGTTATCCATTTGTAAACCATAAATAATATCATCATTAAGCATTTCTGGACTTGTTAACTGGTAAACCAAGTCAAAACTATCCATGGTAAGGCCAATTAAACTATTCCCGGTGAAGGCTAACCAAAGAATATTGTTTTTATCCACTATCCAACTATCAATTTCAAATAAAATTGATTTGTCATCTTTTGATAACTGATAAATTAGTGTTAACTTTTCCGTGTCTAAACCTAAGCCCCATAGCTTGCCCTCCGTAGAAAACAACATGGTATTTTGTTTAGGGAGCTCCCCTAAAAATCGATGTGTGGATGCAATGCCAACGCCAGTCGCTGATAAATCTATTTTTTTAAGCTTGCCTGTTTTTACATGGTACTTGTAATATTGTTTATGACTAACGAACCATAAATAACCATGAGAATCTAAGTGAGCGCCTGTCATCCAGCTTGTTAGTACTTTCCGGTCAAGGTCATTGTTTATCTGTATTGGCGTTAACTGCCTTTGAACCGTATCAAAATACTTAACCCCAGCATCTGTTACCAACCATAATCCTTTACTTTCATCGGGAAACATATAGTAAATTAACATTTCATTCATAGGCTGGTTTATATCTTTTGCTACCAAGTAATTTTTGATATCTCCATTTGTCAGCGAAAACTCATTTAAACCATTTTCAGTACCAATCCAGAGTGTATTTTTCTTCCCCGGTGCCAATGACCAGACGATATTATTACTGAGTTGTTCAAATTCGCTACCTTGTCGAAAAACGTTGGTGAACTGCTGTGTCGACTGGCGCCAAAAGTATACCCCTTCAGAGGAAGAGGTAGCCCAAAGGTTGCCATTTTTATCCTTAAGTAAATTATTTATTATATTATTGGCAAGTTGATATTTTGAATTGCTAAATTTCCACAATAACTTGGCATCACTATTGTTAGTATCAAAACGATATAACCCTTTGGATGTTGCTAAATATAAGACTTGCTGATGCTGAACAATACTCCATACCCCAAGCTCGGTAAACTCGGGATTAAACACTAGCTCAGGTCCTATATCAGCGAGGTAGTTTTCAATTTTATTAATGGGTAAAGAAAACATTCCCTTATGAGAAGCAAGCCACAAAATATCATTCGCAACTATTAAGGCACTGATATTACCACTAGTCACTTGTCCATCTTTGCTATCTAAATGAGTAAGCTCTTTTAGTCTTTTATCATGGAAATTGTATAGGTATAACGAAGATGAGGTCAGAATGTAGAGCACTGAATTATGGATAGTTAGATCTTGAATCTTATCGCCTTCTTTCAATATAGATTCAAAGTCTATCAACGGAGTAAACTGGCTGCCTAGGTGATTTATAGCATATATTTTGTCTTTACTGGCCACTAAAATACGGCCATTGTTTTGTTCTGTTATTGAAACACGATACTGTACTTTACGATTCTTATTTTCACCTTTAGGCCATTGGAAGTGCTTGAACACTCCTTTACGGGTATTAAATGAATATATACCGGATGTTTGTGTAGCAATCCAAATACGTCCTGAGTTGTCACTAAAAAGTTCAATAATATTTTCTCTATCTAATACATCATTAGGCCCTTTGATTATATCAATCTCATAACCATCATAACGGTTTAAGCCCATTTCAGTGGCTATCCAGATAAAACCATCCACGTCTTGAACTATTTCTGTAACAAAACCCACAGAAAGACCTTCTTCAGTTGAAATTCTCGAAAGTTCAACTTGTTTTGCATTGACGAATGAACCAATAGTTACCATCAATAGTATAATTAGACCCTTGATGAATCGTATTTCTATCATTTTTAAATTCACTCGTGTGAAAGTTAGGTGTTGATAAACACTAGGTAAGTAAGATGATTATTTATTAACTTATCTCTTGCAACAGCAGAATTATTTTATCCAAGTCTGCTTTAATCCCACAACCAATATCTGTTGCTTTATGGGATTTATCCAAACAATCATCGGCTAACTTCATTATCAATTTTTCTTGATCATCTTCTAAACCCATGCGAGGTATTTCCCAGTCCAGTGAAGCTTGGAATTCATTAAAAACAGTTAAAATGTCGTGTTGCATTTCTTCAAAAGTACGGCTTGTATGACTGGATATCGTTCTAATCTCGGCAATTGTCTCTCTTATATGTTTTTGTTGCTGTTCTTTTAGATTTAACTCGTAAATACGGGTAATACATTTATCAATACCCGTTAAAATTACCGGTAAGGTATCAATGAGTCGTCCGTACTTCGCTTCATCACCCTTAGGCATATTTTTAACTAATATTTGCACCCTTGCAGCATTAAATTGTGTACGAGAATCAAAGCTAAAAATGCGGTCCTTACTCGCTAACAACTCCATTAATTCACATTCGATAGGGGTACTGGAAACATTATTAGCCAAACAAAGTTCAACGTTATCTGTTTTTATTCGTATACAACTATTTAACTCCATACTTTGACTCCATTCAAAGTACTTTTCACAAAGCTCTGCATATCCGGTAACGAGGAACATTTCTTCCATTATTCTAATAATTTCGCCCAGTTCACTGCTAACCGTCATGGCTGAAAAAGCCACTTTATTTGAACTTGCCACTGACGCTTTTAAATCAGAAACATCATCTTGATATGCCAACGTTCGATTAATTTTTTGCAACAATTCATCGGGTTCGAATGGTTTAACAAGATAGTCGACCGCTCCCGCTTTATAACCCTCTATTCGATCTTCTGCTTGGCCATGGGCTGAAACAAAAATAACAGAGGTTTTGTTCTCATAATCAACATCCTTAAGCTGTAAACAGGTTTGATATCCATCCAAGCCTGGCATATTGACATCCAGTAAAATAATATCAGGTAGTTCTTTACGGCAAAAATGTAGACATTCCTCACCGCTGTCAACGACCTCAATTTGAGAAAAATCGTCACATAGGAATTCGATCATAATTTCTCGGTTCAGCGGTTCATCATCTACCACTAAGATTCGTTTACTGTTATTCATAGTTACAACTCATCTGATTCTCTCGGACCGTAACTAAAATATAGTTCAGATCTAACAATGAAGAAGCTTAAAAATAAAGGAATTGTCCTGAGGATTAAATAAAGATGATCAATTAGAAGAGGTGGGCTACAAACCCTTTATTTTTTACTGAACTAAAAGATAGAAAAATAATACGCTACTGGTAAAAGTTGCGGTTTTTTTAAAGTTTGTCGGTACGATAAAGATTTGAACTCTAATAAGTTTTGGTGTTACAGACCCTACTCACTGGTTTTATTCCATGTGGATATTCACCTAAATATATTTTCATTCTGCCGCACTTATAAAAAATTAACATTACCCATTTTCAAATTAAATTCTGCTGTTGATGCTAATAGACTTCATTAGAAAAAAGCTATTTATCATTTGATACTATATCTACCTATATTTGCTATCATAACGGCTTTCAAATTCATAAGGCAGCAGTACTGCGTGGCAGTTTTTCAACTTAGAGATTATCAACAAGAAGCCGTATCAAAGGTGCTCAAACACTTTCGAAAAACTAACGAATCTGCGGTGATTGTTTTACCTACAGGCTCAGGTAAAAGTCTGGTCATTGCCGAGCTTGCTCGATTAGCAAAACGAAAGATACTAGTGTTAACTCATGTGAAAGAGTTGGTCGAGCAAAATCATCAAAAATATGAAAGCTATGGTGTTACTGCCGGTATTTATTCTGCGGGATTAAAACTAAAAGAAACACAACACCAAGTCACCTTCGCCAGCATACAATCGGCAGCGCGAAATCTAGATGATTTTAATGAACCCTACTCCTTAATTATTATTGATGAATGTCATCGAGTTAACTTAGCCAATACTGACTCGCCTGATGAAAAACCTAAAGATAAAGACACGTCAAATAGCGAATCTCAAAAAGAAGCAAGTAAGCTGTCTAATAGCAATCAGTATCAACAAATTATTGAGAGGTTGCTGCAAGTTAATCCAGAGGTAAAGTTACTAGGGTTAACCGCAACCCCTTATCGTTTAGGCATGGGCTGGATTTATAAAAAACATTATCGTGGTTTTATGCGAAGTGAAGAAAAGCGGCCTTTTGAACACTGTATTTATGAACTACCGCTACGTTATTTAATCACCCAAAAATATTTAACCGAGCCCAATTTAGTTGATGCCACTATAGAACATTACGATTTTAGTAGCCTGCGATCAAACGCTTCTGGTGAATATAGTCCTATGGATATTAACCATTTATTAAATAAGAACCCAAGGGTGACACAAGGCATTATTGAACAGGTCATTGAGTTAGGTGAAGAGCGCCAAGGTATTATGGTCTTTGCCGCAACAGTTGAACATGCCAAAGAGGTTTATAGTTATCTACCTGCAAAGTTGAGCGCGTTAATTACTGGCGCTACCGACAACACTGAACGCGACCAATTAATCAAAGCATTCAAGCGTAAAGAAATTAAATACCTGGTTAATGTTTCGGTATTAACCACTGGCTTTGATGCGCCCCATGTCGATATGATTGCGATATTAAGGCCTACACAATCGGTTAGTCTCTATCAACAAATCATTGGTCGTGGCTTGCGCTTGAGTGAAAACAAAAAAGATTGCTTGGTGATTGACTATACCGGCAATGATTTTGACCTCTATCATCCAGAAGTAGGTGAAAAAAAGCCAAATAGTAAAAGTCAGCCGGTGCAAGTTATTTGCCCTAGTTGTGAATTTCCCAATATATTTTGGGGTATCTGTGATGATGACGGTTATTTAGTGGAACACTACGGCCGAAGATGTAAAGGCCTTGTCGATACTGGCAGTGAAGAACAAGCATACCTAGTAGAAAGCCAGAGTCAATGTACCTATCGCTTTGTCTTTAAAGAGTGCCCTCACTGTGGTGGTGAAAATGACATTGCGGCTCGAACCTGTTTGCAGTGTTTTGAGATTTTAGTTGATCCCGATGATATGCTGAAAAATGCACTGCAACTTAAAGATTCAAAAATTATTCGCTGCGCAGGTCTTAATTTAACCAGAGTTAATGGCAAGGTTAGTGATAAGGGATCTGATAAGTTAAAAATCACTTACCATGATGAGGAAGGCGCTGAGCTCAGTGAATCTTTTGACTTTAATAGGCCTAATCAGGTTAAAGCGTTCAATGATATCTTTTCTAAACGCCTTAGCGCTAAAATCAGTGTTCAACTGGGGTCAACTGACTCTTTTGAAGTGACGACGCTAGCGCAAGCATTAAAGCTAGCTAACCTATTGCCCTGCCCTGACTTTGTCATTGCCAGAAAACAAAAATACTACTGGCGTATTAAAGACAGGCTTTTTGACTATCAAGGTAAATACCGAAAAGCCAATGAGCTTAAATAACTCAATAACTAAGTAAAAAAACGCTCTATTACGATTAGCGTTTTTTACATGTGGTGGCGAGAATGGAACGATTATGGCCACTGGCTTTATTCAATGAAAATTGCCACTTGAGTAGTTATTACAGGAAATGAACTACTCAATTTAAATGTAGTAACTTATATTTGATCTGACAATTAAGAAAATATGACCTGACATAATCGTACAATAGAAAAATTAACCGCCCTGTACGAAGCTGCATGCAGGTTGGTATTGCGGGCTAGACACCTCCGACTACCCTATCTTGTGTATCCTGTTTGTTAACATGAATATTACAATCATTCCAGTTTTCTAAACTTTTTAGCGGTGATAAATCAGCTTGACCTATATCAAAATCTTCGTACAAAGGAAAGAAATCAGACCTTGAATCTAATTTTAAAAATAAACTAACGAAAACACTATCGGGTATATCATTTGTGTTTTTACAGCCCCCTAATACACGGACAGAAAAGCCAAAGTCATCACTTTCACCGCCATTTTTCAGATGATTTTTCATCTTCTTTTGTAGGTTTTTCATTCTTATCACATCTTCAGGGGATAATGTCAGTGCAGTCAAGGCTTCATTGTTCTTAAGCCCTTCAGCTATTGTTGGAACTCGTGGAGTATTATCAACCACTAGAAAGTACTGTTGCAATACCCTTAAATCTGGATTGTCGCTATGAATAAAAATTTTCATTTCAACGTCTCCAGTTTGTACCTGTATGGTATTCGACCTTTTGATAGCTATTGAAATAGCATCAGGGTTAAATTCGAGCGGGTTTGCCGTCATCATTTTATAAACACTAGATAATGGAATCCCTGCACAACCGACAATAGATAACACTATAAGTAACATCATTATTTTTTTCAAAACACCCAATCCTTATTTGATTATTTGAACTTACTTTTTTCTTAATCTCGAATAAGAGTCACATTTATGATTTAAGTTCCGTGCGGGATGAGTTTATGAAGGTTGATACCAGCGTGAGTGTTAATTTGCATAGCCATGATAGTCATATTGATTTCTACCGATACCTTGCTGATATCGCTTTACGCCATAGTGCGCCAAATGGTGCGAACCTATATGTTTTTGATATTTTTTAGCTACCTGAGTGATTTGTGCACCACTCATAACAGGCTTTCCCAAGTATTGCGGTGAATCCAGAGTAGAACCCTACGCCGAAGGGTTTGTGCTACAAACCTTTTCATGTCACTAAACGTAGAGAGCAAAAATCCCGTCAATCTTTCGATTAACGGGCATTTCTTAAGGTGGCACTGAGATCGAGATTTGAATTTTATTGTAGGTATTACCCTACAAACCCTTTCCGGTTTTCAAGGCATACACCTAAGCTATAATAATCAACTGGTTAGCTATTTCACTCCAAATAATTAATGCCAATATAATCATAATAAAAGATAATAATTTTCGGAAAATTATTAATGGCTATTAGCTGTGCCATTGAATGAACTTAAACAACTACGTTTGTATAGTTTATTCATATCGTAAAGCTTTAATTGGCTTTGCACGAGCTACTTTTATAGCATTACTGCCAACGGTTAACCAAGCAATAGCAATGGCTAAACAACTTGCTGCTAAACAAACAGGCACAATAAACCAAACTTCGATACGATATGGAAATTGCTCTAGCCATAACGACATTGCCCAAAAAGAGCCTATACTCGCTAACAAGCTAGCGATAACGATTGGTTTTGAAAACTGCCAGACTAATAACTTAACAATATCGCTAACATTAGCGCCCATTACTTTACGCAATCCTATTTCTTTAGTACGTCGCTCAGCGGTAAGGCTCGCTAAACCAAATAAGCCCATACATGCAACAATAACTGCCAGACTTGAAGCCACGGCTAACATGATTGACATTCTTTCTTCCTCAACAAATTGAGCTTCTATAGTATCGCTAACAAAAGTACGAACAAATGGCACATCACTAATATTTTCTTGCCAATAATTTTTTAATATTTTCTCAACTTCAATAGGAGAGCCGGTAAAATGTACGGCAATAAAACCAGCATTATCAGCATCTAAGAAATATACTTCAGGTTTCAAGGGTTCACGCACGGTTTGGTAATTAGTATTGGCTATTACCCCGATTATGGTGGCGTTTACACGTTTATTCCAATCAAATTGAATCGTTTTGCCAAGCGCATCGTCAGGTTTAGCACCAAAACCAAACTGTTTCACGGCTAATGCATTAATCAAAATATTAACTTCAAAAGGCCCAGGCTCTTGCTCAAATTGTTCTCGCGAAACAGTAATGTCACGACCAAATTCTTGATCGAACATTCGCCCAGCAAGTAACTTGGTATCAAAGGTGTCCTGGTATTCAAAGTCAATTTCTTTAAAAGAAGCCACATGCTTAGTCAGGTTAGTTTCCCCCTTAATGGTTAATTCAGTGGTTCTTATAGCACCAGTAGAAGGAAAAAGATCAATATAGCTAGCAGAAATAATACCGGGTAAATCCTTAATTTGCTGTTGAATGACTTCCTGTCTCGGTACTAAAGTTTCACGACCAACCCCATGTAAGATAACAATATGATCTTTATCGTACCCTAACTCTAAATTGCTGGCGTGATCCCGTTGAGCATAAATAACCACTGAGCAAATAATTAAACTAATCGAGACAATAAATTGAAAAATTACCAATATATTACTTAAGGTGGCACTGCCTGAAGCATTGGTCGATTTATTCGCTTTTAAAATTTCACCAGGTCTGAAAGCCGATAAAATAAAGGCGGGATAAATTCCGCCGATCACGCCAGTAAATAAGACCAAACACAACATCACAGCTAAAGTATAACCATCACTATAAGCTATCAGTAAGTCACGCCCTAAAAAACTATTATAAGCAGGCATAAGCAATTCGGCTAAAGCTACACCTACAACTAGCGCTATTAACGCAATAAAAATGGTTTCACCTAAAAATTGAATAATAAGTTGTTTTTGTGATGCACCCAGTACTTTTCTCATCGCTACTTCTCTTGCTCGTCGAGTGGATCTGGCAATAGAAAGGTTGGTAAAGTTAATACATGCTGTCACCAATATCAGTATTGCAATAGCAGCAAAAATAATCAGGTTCGATTTTTTATTAGGATAGTTTAAATATATCTCTTGGATGGGTTGCGTGGCTAAGCTAAAGAATTCGGTTGCAATACTGTATTGATCTGACCAGTAATCCGGTACCGCAACATTATCAGTGACAAAACGAACTAAATTTTTGTTGATGTTTTCAATATCAATGCCTGGTTTGAGCTTAAAATACGTAGTTGTTCTTGTTGCTAACCAGTTATTAAACATCCATGGTTGCTCAACAAAGTCATCTTCATTTAACTTAATTAAAGCATTAAAGGAAATCACAGTATTGCGGGGGAGTTTTTTATAAACTGCGCCAACTCGATAATCATATTTACTATTAGATTGCGCAATAGTTAATACTTTGCCTATTACATCTGTACTGCCATAATATTTAATTGCCAACTCTTGGGATAACGCAATTGAGCGGTTATCGTTTAACGTTTGTTTTAAATCACCTGTTAATACTTCAATATCAAAAATATCGGCCGTTTCAGGGTCAGTTAAATATATAGGCTCTTCAAATACACTATCTCCCACGGCAATAATAGGCCATTCCTGAACGAAACGAGTGGCAGTACTTATATCCTCCGAAAAATAATTTAATAAGGCTTGTTTGGCTTTTCCTGAAACATCACCATTGCCAAAGGGCTCATTACCCGGTGATTGAATAGACGATTCTATTCGGTAGATATTATCGGCATCTGTCCAAAATTGATCATATTGATTTTCATCGATAATAAATAAAATTAACATTAAGCAGGCACCTAACCCAATCGCTAAACCGAGAATGTTGATGGCGCTATAAAGTTTATTTTTAAACAAGTTTCTAAACGCTATAAGCAAATAATTTTTAAACATATTGTTCCTTTGCTCTCACTTTAATGTGAGTACTGTATATTAAATGACGCAATTACGTAGCACTGTTCTTTAGGCGGCACGTACATTTTCAGTGACAATATTGCCATCAAATAAATTTATTGTGCGACGGGCATAATCAGCATGGGCAGGACTATGCGTTACCATGATAATGGTGGTACCTTCGTCGTTTAATGCTTGTAACATTTCCATGACTTCTTTACCATGAGCACTATCAAGGTTACCCGTTGGCTCATCAGCTAAAATTAACGTTTGGTCCCCAACCACGGCGCGCGCAACAGCAACACGTTGTTGTTGACCACCTGATAACTGACTCGGCATATGTTTTGCCCGATGAGCAATTCCAACTTTGTCCATGACCTTGTCAACTCTCTTTTTACGTTCAGCACTCGGGATGTTGTGATACAGTAATGCCAGTTCAATATTCTCTTCAACTGATAGTTCATCAATTAAATTAAAACTTTGAAAAATAAAGCCTATGTTTTTTTTACGAATATTAGCTAGCTGCTTTTCTGAATAACCTGAAATATCTTCATCATTAAATGTATACTGCCCTGCAGAAGGGCTATCAAGCATGCCAATAATGCTCAGCAAGGTAGATTTCCCGCAACCTGAAGGCCCCATTATGGCAACAAACTCGCCGTTATCTATTTCAATATTCACGCCATTTAGAGCGGTTGTTTCAACTTCATCCGTTCGATATTTTCGAGTTAGTTCTTGTAGTTTTAACATAATGAGCATCCTATTTTTAAATAAACTATTTTAAGTGGATAATTACTAACTAAAATTAAGTACTTTACCTACTTAATGAATAAAAAGTACATTTCAAAGAGCAATAGCTATGCCAACCCGTTTACCATTGATTTTATTCATTTATTTTCAAAAGTAATTATTGAACTACGATCCTACTGTACATTTTCGTACAGTAGGTGTACGGTATTAAACACTTTGCATAATTAGAAATATTCTCTTGAAAATAGATGCCCGCATATTAATTATTGATGATGATCCCGATATACTTCTTTCTGGGAAATTGTTATTAGAATGTTACTTTTCTAGCATTACCCTGTGCGAACGCCCAGAAAGTATTCCTCAACTATTAAGTGAGAAGAAGTTTGATGTCATTATGTTAGACATGAACTTTTCTCCCGGTGAAAGTAGTGGTAGACAAGGTTATTTCTGGTTAGAAAAAATACTGCTCATAGATCCACAAGCCGTAGTGATTATGATCACCGCCCATGGTTGTATTGATGTTGCCGTTGATACTATGAAAATGGGGGCAACAGACTTCATAGCGAAACCCTGGCATAACGAAAAAGTTATCGCGACCCTGTCTTCTGCAACTCAATTAAATAAAGCTCGTATGGAAGCTAAGGAGTTGAGAACAACCAACAAGTTTCTAGCACAAGCGTCGACAAAACAGCTCAATCAACAATTGTTGGGTAATTCACCAGCAATGAATAAGGTACACTCGTTGATTGAGCGATGTGCTCCCACTGATGCAAATGTGTTGATATTGGGTGAAAATGGTACTGGTAAAGAGCTAGTTGCTAGAGAAGTTCATGCACAAAGTTTGCGCTGTGATCATGTGTTTATGTCCGTTGATTTAGGTGCTATTTCCGAGTCATTGTTTGAAAGTGAGCTCTTTGGTCATAAAAAAGGTGCATTTACTGGTGCTAACGAAAACCGGATTGGTCGCTTGCAAGCAGCTGATGGCGGTACCTTATTTTTAGACGAAATTGGCAATATACCACTGCATTTGCAAGCTAAACTATTAACTGTCTTAGAACAACGTCTGGTTACCCCCATAGGGGCAAACTCACCCCAACCTTTTAATGTGAGAGTCATTGCGGCCACCAATGTCAGCCGACAGGATTTAAGCCTAGAAACAAAGTTTAGACAGGATTTATTATTTCGTTTAAATACAGTAGAAATAAGTTTACCTGCTATAAGGGAACGCAAAGCAGACATTGAAATGATTTCTACATATTATATTGATTTTTATAGTAAAAAATATGGAAAGGTCATTAAGACAATGACAAATGATGCTTTAATCTCTGTGGTAAACTACCCTTGGCCTGGCAATGTAAGAGCATTAAGGCATGCCATTGAGCGAGCGGTAATTTTATCCGAAAACCAACAACTTAGCCCCGTAGATTTTCAACTAAATGCCCTTCCAACTCAAATAAATACTAACTTAGCAATGACCAGTGAGTTATATGCACAGAATACTGATTCAGAGAATGATTTAAACTTAGAACGTATGGAAAAAAACATCATTGCCGTAGCGTTAAAGAAACATCAATACAATATTAGTCATACCGCTAAAGAATTAGGTTTAACGCGTACAACATTATATCGCAGGATGGAAAAGTATGGTTATTAAAAAGTACCCTTTGACCATAGTTAGTAAATTAGTATCGATTATGGTGACTTTAATTGCCTTGTGTTACTTTTTTATATTGCCTGGCTACTATGCGATGACATTAATTATCGCTATTTTATTATTAAGCCAATGTATATTCATTTATCGCTTTATCGTTAAAACTAATACCGAGCTAACTCGGTTTTTAGATGCAGCCCGTAATTCTGATTTTTCACAACATTTTGAATTTAATCAACTTGGCGCAGGGTTTGAAGAACTAGGACAAACACTCACTGACATTCTACAACAATTTCAAGTGAATAGGGCAAAACAAGCGGAAGAACTCAGCCACTACAAAGCGATTATTGAACATTCTCCTGTACCTTTGATTAGCATCCATGCCCAAGGAAAAGTAATTCTTTGGAACAAAAGTGCTCGTCGATTATTTGGCTCAACCCCAGTGCATTTAACTAGTGATTTAAAACAATTTGGTGAAGAATTTTTTCAATATATATGTGCACTTAGAGTAGATGAACGCCGACTAGTCAGTTTTAACGTTGATGATATGGAACAACAACTTACTATTTCAGCCACTCAAATAACCATTGCCGGCAAACAAGAAACATTAATCAGCATGCAGAACATTCAAAATGAGCTAGACGACACTCAATTACAAGCTTGGCAAGATTTGTCCCATGTATTAACTCATGAAATTATGAATAGTATTACCCCAGTAACGTCTTTGGCAAAAACCGCTGGCGTTTTATTAAATAATATGAATAACAAGTTAGATAATATTAATGAACTTGGCCAAGAGGAATTGACTGAATTAAGAGCGGAGTTGCCAAAAGTCACCAACGCAGTGCAAACAGTTGCCCGCCGCAGTGATGGCTTGATGGAGTTTATTAGTAATTATCGACGTTTAACCAACTTACCTAGACTCAATAAACAAACTGTTAAAGTTGCAGACTTATTCAAACAAGTAAGCAGTATTGCTACTCAGCACTGGTCAGTAAAAGACATTCAATTTCAGTTTCAGGTTACCCCACTATCACTTAATATTAATATTGATATCAACATGGTTGAGCAAATATTGATTAACCTTTTACAAAATTCCGAACAAGCTGTTGAAAATATTGCTAAGCCACAAATAAGCTTGCAAGCATTTTTAAATAAACGAGGCCATATAGTGATTGAGGTAGCAGATAATGGCATAGGTGTTCCCAGAGAAATTGAAAAACAAATCTTTTTACCTTTCTTTACGACTAAGCATACTGGCTCTGGTATCGGATTAGCATTAACAAGACAGGTGATGATAGCCCATGGTGGCATGGTGAAATTGGAGCACTCTGCTGTAGGTGGAGCACTATTCAGATTGACTTTTTAAAGCTTTTTTTGTTAATTCAAAGAGTATATAAGTAAACGTTTAGATACCGTCAATTCATCAAATTTCAGTTACACCCCATTCTATCCCAATCCGAATAATGAGCGTACACAACACATTCTGCAATGTCTTTGCTTTCATTAAATGGCGGTTAAGTCTAAGTGAGTCTTAGCTATAACAATACCAGTGTGACTAAGTTAGGGAGTATTCGTCGTTCACGAATAGGTTTAAATTCGAATGGCGGATTGATGGCAATCAGGTATATGTAGCTCATCACTTCCAGAAAATACAGCTTCTACTCCTACTTATCATTTATCAAATAACAAAACATCAACCTTATATCTTATTTATCAACGATTGCAGCCTAAAGGTCTCAATGAAAAAATATAATCCGCCTCATTCACTGAATTCTTAAAAGGAGAAAGCTCGTCAATCTTTCGATTAACGGGTTTTTCTGAATGTGGCGGTGAATCCAGATTTGAACTCTACTGTAGGTTTAGCGCTACAAACCCTTTTATTAATTCATATACCGTAAATGCAAAAA
>Ga0209292_1003323_pt1 | contig 17772 bp, 17 predicted proteins | sample GOMGulsemesocosm_2_FD_184634 | JGI IMG/M metagenome (GOLD analysis project Ga0209292, IMG submission 184634) | Methane-oxidizing microbial communities from mesocosms in the Gulf of Mexico - GOM9C Gulf of Mexico (SPAdes) (version 2) | ecosystem: Environmental > Aquatic > Marine > Cold seeps... | reverse complement strand
AACCAAAGGATATCATTAAAGAATTTAATAGCTTCAATTCTTTTGATGAAAATGATATTTTGATGAGTGGAACGCCAAAAGGTGTCGGAAAGTTTAATATAAAAGATATTTTTCTGGGAAAAATACTTTTAAATGGAAAAACAATTTTGGAAAAAGAATTTATTGTTTCCTAATCTTGGTTTTGGAATAAATAAAAACACTATTTTCCCTAATAATGACAATGTATATCAATATGTCTAGCTAAATTAAAATATTTAGGTCTTTTAAAGATGAATGAATATTTTTGATATACAAGGGAAAGAATCGAGATTACTATAAGACATATCTTTGTAGTACTAAGTATTTTGTATTAAAATGTTTGAAAATATCACTTAATGTTTATTCTAAATTAAAGGAATAAACTATTTATATTTTTTATCATATTAATCAAAGATATTTGCTAAAATTATTAGGATAGGTTAGTTAATGTTAAAGAATATATTATTGAGGTTATTATGAATTACGTTGAATTAAATGATGAAGAAAAAAGAGTAATTGAGCAAAAAGGTACTGAGAGAGCATTTTCTGGAGAATACAATGATTTTTATGAAGAAGGAATTTTTGTATGTAGAAAATGTAACACTCCCTTGTATAAATCAGAAAATAAATTTTCTTCGGGATGTGGATGGCCAAGTTTTGATGATAATTTAGAAAATGTAAAAAGGGTACCTGATAGAGATGGTTCACGAATTGAAATTGTTTGTGCTACTTGTGAGGGGCATTTAGGTCATGTTTTCGAAGGTGAACATTTTACCCCTAAAAATACAAGACATTGTGTCAATTCAATTTCCTTAAAATTCATTGCAAATAAAAAAGAAGTGAATAATAAATCTTTTGCTTATTTTGCAGGAGGTTGTTTTTGGGGAGTTGAATACTATTTTCAAAAAAAAGAAGGTGTTTCAAAAGTAAAATCTGGATATATGGGAGGACATTTATCTAATCCTTCTTATGAAGATATCTGTAATGGAAATTCTGGCCATTTAGAAGTTGTGCAAGTTGAATATGATTCTTCAAAGGTTTCCTATAAAGAACTCTTGCAGTTGTTCTTTTCAATTCACGATTTTACCCAAACAAATGGGCAAGGTCCTGATATTGGTTCACAATACTTATCTGCTATTTTCTATTTGAATTCACAAGAATATAATACTGCTTTAGAAGTAATTGATGCTTTAGAATCAAAAAACTATGATGTAGCTACAACGCTTAATGAGATGCTAACATTTTATGTAGCAGAGGATTATCATCAGGATTATTACCTAAGGCATCAAACGATGCCTTATTGTCATTCCTTTAAGAAGATATTTTAAACAGCGCCTAAAATATAATAAATTGGTTTAGAGGGCATTTTTTCAAGTTTTACATTGTATTTATTTGACCAATGTAGAACTTCTTCATGGAATTCTTCTAAAATTGCATCTGCATCATTTTCGTCACATTTTATTTTTAAATAATCTGTTTGATTTGAAAGTCCTACATAGGCATTCATTTTTTTAAGATGGTCATTTAAACTTAGAATATGTTTCGCAAACTTTTCAAAGTTACCTGTATTATTAATCATTAATTCTGCTTGTTTTAAAGCCGTATCACTTTTAGTGTATCCAAGTTGTGATAAAACAACTTCTGCAGTCATTTCTATTTGCATGGTCTTTCCTTTGTATAATCTTATAAATATTTTTTTTCTACTTTTATAATATATCCAATTATGTATGAAACTAATATAAAAAAATCAAGTAATTTATAAAGTAAAAATGAATTCCATAAAAGAGAAAATAATAATAATATTACCCTTAATTTTTTTTTTAATGACTTGTTTTAAGCCTTATTTCTTAAATAAATAATATCTTATTGCTTTAAACTATAAAAGCTTGAAAGAGAAACTTTTTATGGCACTAAAGCAGTTTAGATATAATGGTTTTATTAAAATATAAAGGTTTAACGTGAGTGTATTATTAGAACTTTCAATGTTCCCAACAAATAAAGAAGAAAGTAAAAGTGAATATGTTTCTCAAGTTATTGCATTGATTAGAGAAAGTGGATTTGAATACCAATTAACTGCAATGGCAACTCTTATTGAAACAAATACAATAGATGAAGCCCTTACTTTGACTTCTAAATGTTATAGTATTTTGGAAGAGTTAGGATGCAATAGAGTATTTTCTACTCTTAAAATGGATATTAGAAAAGGGCATAATAACAGGCTCAAAGGAAAGATAAATTCCATTGAGAAACATATAGGTGAGGTTTCAAAGTAAATAAAACTAGGTTTTATTTACTTTCTCCTAAGGCCTTTAATTTAAAAGTAAAACGATGTTCATCGCTGCGACCAAATTCTTTTATTTTCTCAACATGGGCTTTTGTTCCATATCCCTTATGTTTTTCAAAATTATAGTTTTTATAATACGGTGCTATCTTGCACATATATCTGTCTCTTGATACTTTTGCCAAAATTGAAGCAGCACTTACTTCTTTTATTAATGCATCTGCTTTTATTAAATGATCTAAAGCCTCAATACCAAAAGAAGTATTTCCATCCATTAAAAACTCTCTTGCAAAAGGCTTTAACTTTTTCATTATTTCTAAAATCGCATTTTTCAAACATAAGGACAAACCTTCTTTATCAATTGTTTTTGCAGATATAAAAACAATATGATAATAGGAGTGTTCTTTAATTGGTTCAAATAATGCTTCTCTTTTTTTTTCGCTTAAAACCTTAGAATCATTTAATTCTTTTATTTCTTTTTTTAAAATAACACCTGCTACTACTAAAGGACCTGCTAGTGGTCCTCTTCCTGCTTCATCAATTCCACATAACACATATATTCCTTGTTTTAATAAAGTAATTATAGCCAAGATTAGTAAATTTTATTTTAAATCCCCAATAAGTACTTGACATACATTGACTAAAGTTGATATAATAATTTTAGCACTAAAGACACAAGAGTGCTAAAAAGGAAAATTATGAATAATATTTTTGAAAAACTAACCAATCAATTAAGTGAAAGTTTAGACAGTGCCTTTGCTCTGTCTTTGCATAATAAAAATCAAGAAGTACAAATAGTGCATTTATTTTGGGCTTTAATTTCTAACTCTTCTTCTGTTCTTAACCAACTATTAAATAAAATGAATGTGGATAAAACAGCCATTGAATTAGAAACAAAATCTTATGCCAGTACATTAGGGAAAGTATCGTCTTTAAATAAAGAAAACCTAAAACTCTCAGGCTCATTATTACACTCTTTTGAAAAAGCACAAGGCTTAATGAGTAGTTTAGGAGATTCTTTTATTGCAATTGACACGTGGTTGCTTGCAAACTTTGATGAAAAAGAACTAAAAATTCTACTTGGAAAATATCTTTCTCTAAGTGAAGCAAAAAAAGAGTTGCAGGCATTAAGAGGGGAAACTATAATTGATAAAGCAAGTGCGGATGATAATTTGGATGCATTAAATAAATATGGAATAAATTTAAATGATAAAGCAAGAGATAATCTTTTAGATCCCGTTATTGGAAGAGATGAGCAAATTACACGTATGATGCAAATACTAATACGAAAAACAAAAAACAATCCTATTTTATTAGGAGAACCAGGTACTGGTAAAACTGCAATTGTAGAAGGTCTAGCACAAAAAATTGTTAATAAAGAAGTTCCTACTTCTTTATTAAATAAAAAAGTCATTACCTTGGATTTGTCTGCTTTAATTGCTGGGGCTAAATACAGAGGGGAATTTGAAGAGCGACTTAAAACAGTAATAAAAGAAGTAAAAAGTGCGGGTAATATTATTTTGTTTATAGATGAAATTCATACACTAATAGGTGCAGGTGCAGCTGAGGGTTCTATGGATGCTGCAAATATTTTAAAACCAGCACTTGCACGTGGTGAGTTACATACTATTGGAGCTACAACCTTAAAAGAATACAGAAAGTTTTTTGAAAAAGACACAGCAATGCAAAGAAGGTTTCAAAGTGTAAAAGTTGATGAGCCAAGTGTGAATGAAGCAATTGCGATGTTAAGAGGAATAAAAGAAAAACTTGAAACACATCATAATGTGACTATTCAAGACTCCGCACTCGTACATGCTGCTAAATTATCCCATCGTTATATAAGTGATAGGTTTTTACCTGATAAAGCCATTGATTTAATTGATGAAGCAAGCGCTGAACTTAGAATGCAAATTGAGAGTGAACCTAATATTATTGCTAAAATTAAAAGAGATATTCAAAATTTAAATGTTGAGTATGAAGCACTTAAGATGGAAGACAAAACAAGAAATAAAAACAGATTAAAAGAAATAAAAAAAGATTTAGAGAACATAAATGAAGAAAAAAGAGCCTTAGATGCACGATTTATTAGTGAAAAAGAAACTTTTGATGCTTCAAGTATTTTAAAAAGTAAAATTGAAAATTTGAAAAATCAAGCCAAAAATGCAAAAGCCTCTTCTGATTTTGAAAAAGCAGCTTCAATTGAATATGGTGAAATTCCAGCATTAGAAGAACAGGTTACACAAAATGAAATAAAATGGAAACAAATGCAAGAAGAAGGTACCTTACTTTCTAACAGCGTGAACGAAGATAGCATTGCTTCAATTGTATCTAGGTGGACAGGGATTCCTGTTAATAAGATGCTAAAAAATGAGAAAAAACGAATTTTAGAAATTGAGCAAGTTCTTAAAAAAGATGTTGTTGGGCAAGATGATGCTTTAAAAGCAATTTCAAGAGCAATTAAACGTAATAAAGCAGGTTTAAGTGATGAAAGTAAACCTATTGGTTCTTTTATGTTTTTAGGGCCTACAGGGGTTGGTAAAACGCAAGTAGCAAAAATATTATCAAAGTTTTTATTTGATAACGAAGATGCTTTAATTCGTTTTGATATGAGTGAATATATGGAAAAACACTCCGTTGCAAGATTAATTGGAGCAGCACCTGGTTATGTGGGTTATGAAGAAGGAGGGCAATTAAGTGAAGCAGTTAGACGTAAACCGTATAGTGTAATACTTTTTGATGAAATTGAAAAAGCCCATCCTGATGTTTTAAATATTCTTTTGCAAGTACTTGATGATGGACGCTTGACTGATAATAAAGGAGTTAATATTGATTTTAAAAATACGATTATTATTTTAACTTCAAATGTAGCATCTTCTTTGATACAAAATATAAAAGAAAAAGAAGAAAGAAAAACAGCTGTTTTAGGTGAGCTCAAAGCGTATTTTAAACCAGAATTTTTAAACCGTTTGGATGAAATTGTTATTTTTGAGCAACTAAGCTTAGCTTCTGTTAATAATATTGTTGAAATTTTATTCTCTACTATTAAAATGAAAGTAAATGAAAAAGGAATAAACATCTCTTTAAGCCAAAGTGCAAAAGAATATATTGCTGCTTTTTCATACGATGTTACCTATGGAGCAAGACCAATAAAACGAGCATTGTACGAAATTATAGAAGATCAGTTGGCTGATTTTATTTTAGAAGATAAAATAAAAATAGGCTCAAATGTACATTTTGACTGCATTAATAATACAATTAAGGCTGAAATATCATAAATTTTATAAATGTACTTAAAAACTAAACAAAACTTAAGGATGATTTAATTATAATCCCCAACTTAATAATGATGAAAAAAGGAAAACTTTTATGAAAAGAACATATCAACCACATAACACACCAAGAAAAAGAACACATGGTTTTAGAATCAGAATGGCTACTAAAAACGGTAGAAGAGTTATCAAAGCAAGAAGAGCTAAAGGTAGAAAAAGATTAGCTATCTAAGTAAAGAATATCGTCTTAATAATTCAAGAGATTTTAAAAAGATATATAAAAGCGGCAAAAAATGGCATACACCATCTTTTGTCGCTTTTTTTTATTCTGCAACAAATACTAGTTTTGCTTTTGTTACTTCAAAAAAGGTTGGCAATGCAGTTGTGCGAAATAAAGCACGCAGAAGACTAAGAGCTGCAATTCTAAGTTATGGAGATGATCTGATTACTGGGTCGTATATCTTTGTGGCAAAAGACACCCTAAGCACGCGAAGCTACAAGCAAATGATGAGTGACTTTAAATTTACTTTTACAAGAATGAATTTAATGAAATGAAGCTAATTTTTTCAACACTTGTTAGATGGTATCAGCGATTTATTTCAAGATATACACCTGCATCTTGTAGATATTATCCCACATGTTCAGAATATGCACTCATCCAACTGGAAAATAATACTTTTTTTAAGGCGATTTATTTTACAATAGCACGAATCCTTAAATGTAATCAGCTTTTTGCTGGTGGAATTGATTATCCAATAGTGAAATTAATAAAACATAATAATGTTTCATTTAAAAAAATAACAATAAAATATTGGTTTGTACCAATAAATAATAATCGTTTTTACGTGATTAAAAACAGGGAGTGGAAGAAATAATATGAATAATGAGAATAATGGTATGCAAAAAAGAATGTTGATAATGACATTAATTGTCTTTGTCTTTTTTATAGCTTACGAATTTTTAGTACTTAAACCCAAGCAAGAAGCAAGAGAAGCTGCTGCAAATGTTGAACTTAAAAAACAACAAAATGCTGCGCCACAGGTTAATCAAAATGGAACGTTAGCTCCTAGTAATATGAGCAGTGATTTAGGTGCTTTATCTTCTAAGAATATTGCAAGTTCAAATATTGTTAGTACAATTACTACTTTACATAATATTATTGAAATTGATTCATTAGGTAGAATTGCACAAGTAACATTAAGAGATGCACAATATCACGACGAAGATGGTAAAGCTATCAAACTTTTTGAAAACAATCAATTACGTCCTTTAGAAGTACGATTTACAAACAGAGAAATCAATAATGAATCACAAGAAATAAAAGTAAAAACAAGTGCTAGTACTCTTGATGTTACAAAAGGTATTCAAAGCTTGATTTTAACTCAAGAGTTAAAAGGTACAACATTAAGAAAAGCCTTTACTTTTTATCCTGATGGACACTATGATTTAAGTGTTACGTCAACAAATGATGCAACATTTTTTATTACAAATGGTTTTAGACCAAATGTTTTAGCTGATATGTATGCTGATCATGGATTAATTGTTAAACAAAGTGATGGTACAACAGAACTTGTTTCAGATGAAGACTTAGATAAAAATAAAAACTTTTCTGCTGTTTCTTTTGTTTCATCATTTGATAGATACTATGCAACCGTTATTTATAATTTTAAACAAAACATGGCAGTTACTTTATTACCTGATACTGAAGGTAATCCACAAGGTTTTATTCATGGTGGAGATAATATTTCTTTTTCTGGATACATGGGACCAAAAACATTTAAAACACTTGAAGCATTAAATCCTGAATTAACGGACGTTATAGAATATGGATTTTTTACTTTTATTGCTAAACCTATGTTTTTATTATTACAATATATGCATTCAATTATTGGAAACTGGGGATGGACTATTGTTTTTGTTACGATACTAATTAAAGGTATTTTATTTCCTTTATCATACAAAGGTATGGTATCAATGCAAAAACTAAAAGATTTATCACCTAAAATGAAAGAAATTCAAGCAAAATATAAAGACGATAAACAAAAACAATCTATGCATATGATGGAACTGTATAAAAAACATGGTGCTAATCCAATGGGTGGATGTTTACCATTAATTATGCAAATACCTGTCTTTTTTGCAATATATAGGGTATTATTAAATGCTATCGAATTAAAAGGTAGTGAATGGATTTTTTGGATTCATGATTTAGCTGAAATGGATCCATATTTTATCTTACCTGTATTAATGGGTGCATCTATGTTTTTACAACAAAAGATTACACCTAATTCTATGCAAGATGAAATGCAAAAAAAGATTTTTCAAATGTTACCAATTGTTTTTACATTCTTTTTCTTGTGGTTCCCCGCAGGTTTAACATTGTACTGGGTAGTAAATAATGTATTTACTATTTCTCAACAATATTATATTAATAGAATTTTTGAAAAACAAAGAGCAGCAAAAAAACAGTAATTTATTAGGGATATATAATGAAACAGTTTGAAAGTAAAAGTTTAGAAGAGGTATATACGTTAGCAACAACCGAATTTGAATGTTCAATTACTGAGCTTTATATTGAAGTTATCCAACAACCAAGTAAGGGATTTCTTGGTTTTGGAAAAAAAACTGCAATCATTGCAGTTTCTTACGAAAAAGAAAAAATGCCAGCCTTAGAACAAGAAAAGACACTTAGAAAAGCAAATATTAAAATAGAAGATGTTTCTAAAAAATTAGAACAAACTGAAAAAAAACCTACTTCTCCTATTAAACCTCAAAAAAAACCACAAGTAAATATTGCAAAAAAAGAAGAAATATTTGATAACTTTTATTCCAAAGATAAAGCACCTGAACTTTCAAATTTAATCGTAAAAAAAGATAAAAATGATGTTATTACAGATGTTAGAAAAAAAGTAAATGAGCTTTTTGAACTTACTTGTTATGAAATAAATGAAATAAACGTTGATTTTTATGATGATGAGACCTTGTATATTGAGTTTTCTGGAAAAGATTCTGCTTTGCTTATTGGAAAAGAAGGGTATAGATATAAAGCTTTATCTTATATTCTTTTTAATTGGATTAATGAAAAATACAATTTGATGTTAAGACTAGAAGTAGCCGAATTTCTTAAGAATCAAGAAGAATCAATTTATAATTATTTAGGACCAGTTATTGTAACTATTAATGAGATTGGAACATTTAAAACAAAACCACTTGATGGAATTTTAGTTCATATTGCACTAAAGCGATTAAGAGAAGAATTTCCCGATAAATATGTAGCCGTAAAAACAAATATAAAAGGTGATAAATACGTGTTAGTAAACGAATACAGAAGTAAACAACAATAATGTTAGAAGAAGATACAATTGTAGCCATTGCTACTGCAAATGGAATTGGTTCCATTTCAATAGTTAGATTAAGTGGCCCAAGTGCACTTAAAATTGCTCTGGAACTCTCAAAAAAAAAAGAACTTAAACCAAGACTTGCTACTTTAGCCTCTTTATATAATTCCAAAAGTGAAATTATTGATGAAGCCTTATTAATATACTTTAAAAATCCCTACTCTTTTACCGGGGAAGATATTGTTGAATTTCAATGCCATGGAGGTATAGCTATATCAAATATCATTCTTTCTGAATGTATGATAGCAGGTGCCAGACTTGCAAACCCAGGTGAGTTTTCAAAACGTGCTTTTTTGAATAATAAAATTGATTTAACAAAAGCAGAAGCAATTGCAAAAATTATTGAAGCAAGAAGTGAAGATGCCGTTAAATTATTAGCAAAACAATTAAAAGGAGAATTAAGCTCCTTTGTTAATGATATCAGAGAAGACTTGCTTTTTATGTTGGCGTATACAGAAGTTACTATTGACTATGCTGAAGAAGACTTGCCAAGTGATATTTTAGAACAAATTAAAACAAAACTAGATGCAATAATTTTAAAATTAGGAAATACCCTTGAAGCTTCAAAAAGAAGAGAAGGTCTTATAGAAGGTTTTAAAGTAGCTATTATTGGAAAACCAAATGTAGGAAAATCTTCTTTATTAAATAAACTTTTAAATTTTGACCGTGCTATTATCTCTAATATTGCTGGAACTACTCGAGATACTATAGAAGAAAGTGTTAAAATTGGTACTCATTTAATAAAAATTGTTGATACAGCAGGTATTAGAGATGCCAGTGATGAAATAGAAAAAATAGGTATTGAAAAATCCTTAGAAGCAGTAGAAGAAGCAGATATTATAATTTGTTTGTTTGATAACTCTAATGAAAAAGATGAAGAAGATGATAAGGTACTTTCTATTATTGAAGAACACAAGAATAAAAAAGTACTTACCGTTTTAAATAAATCTGATTTAAATAATGTATTTGATAAAACCCTCTTAGCTAATCCTTTATCTCTTTCAACAAAAGAAGACATAAATCCTTTAATTTCTTTAATTGAAGAAATTCTTGATGCGAATACTCATAGCGATGAAATGACTCTAATTTCTAAAAGACAAGTAGATGCAGTATCTCAAACGCTTTACCATATACATGAGGCCTATTCTCCTTTAACAACAGGTGAGTTGGAGTTTTTTGCTTATAATATTCAAGAAGCCTTAGAATATATTTCCAATATTACAAGACCTTATGACAATGAACAAATGTTAGATGTAATGTTTGGCGCATTTTGTTTAGGTAAATAAGCATAAAGTAAATACCTACTTTATAGTATCCTGATGTAACTTCTTTGTATGAAGGATTATTAGTAGTTGAGAATAATTCTTCAGATGTTTTTTTAGCAGTCTTAGTACAAAGTAGTTTTGATTAATGAACTTACGTACTAAATGCTAGAATAACTGGTAACACTAAATTTAGGGCATCTTTCTCTTTTGAAATTTAAAAAGATTATTCTATTTTAGTTGACAATATTAATATGTCCCTTCACTAAATAGCAGAATGAACAAGAAGGTTTACTTAGTGAGGAATTATAAATTCAAAGCCCCCCTTTGCTTATTTAATTTTACTTTGAGTATTGTTTCTTTTAAAAGCTTCAGGTAGAAATACAATTAAGTTTGCGCAATAAAACTATTTTAAGAACTTTTAGTTATGATACGGCATGAATAATACGATATATGATGTAATAATAATAGGTTCGGGGGCTGCTGGCATGATTGCTGGTATTACAGCTGCAAGGGCAAATAAAAATGTACTTCTTTTAGAACAACAAGATAAGGTTGGTCCTAAATTAAAAGCAACAGGTGGGGGAAGATGTAATCTTTCCAATACTTTATCCAATGCAGATTTTATGAATTCTTTTGGCCGTAATGGTAAATTTATGAGCGATGCTTTAAATCTTTTAGATCATAAGGATTTGATAGAATTCTTGGGAAATATTGGTGTTGAAACACATATTCCTGATGGGTTTAGGATTTTTCCAGTTACTCACAATTCTTCAACTATAATAAAAGCCTTAGAAAAAGAATTAATACGTTTAAATGTAACGCTTTCTTTAAATACAAAAGTTTTGCGTTTACTTCTTGAGAATGAAGATATCGTTGGGGTTCAATGTACAAAAGAGGATGAAGCAGCTAAGTTTTTATCTTCTAAAATAATTGTAGCTACTGGAGGTTTAGGTTTTCCTATGTTAGGTGCTAATGGTGATGGTTATGATTTTGCCAAACATTTAGGACATCAAGTTACGGATTTATATCCTGCTATGTTACCCCTACTTACAAAAGAGACCTGGGTAGCAGAATGTAAGGCAGATACAATTGCTAAAGCCGTTCTTAAAATAGATTTACCAAAAGCAAAAAAATTAAAAGCAGTAGGGGATTTGATTTTTACCTCAAAAGGAATAAGAGGGCCTGTAGTTCTAGATTTTTCTAGGGAAATTACTCCTTTTTTAGAAACACATAAAGAAGTGCCAATTTTAGTTCATATGTTAAAAGGTATGAATGAAGAAGATTTACGTGTGCATATTAAAAAAGAATTTACCTTAAATAAAGACGTTACTGTCCTAGCTTGTTTAAAAAAGCTTTTACCTGAATCTATTATTATTGAGTTATGTAAACAAGTACAAGCTGATTATACACGTACATTTAAAAACTTAAATGGTCAAATTAGAGACAATTTAATTAAAATATTAATTTCTACTCCTTTAACTATTACTGATCATGTTGGTTTTAAAAAAGCTATGATTACAAGGGGGGGAGTCAAATTAAAAGAAATTTCTCCTAAAACCATGCAAAGTAAAATTATTGATGGTTTATATTTTTGTGGAGAGGTTGTTGATTTAGATGGTCCTTGTGGAGGCTATAATCTTCAATGGTCTTTTTCAAGTGGAAACTTAGCCGGACACTTACTTTAATAAATAAAATCATTTATTAACACTTTCTTTACATTAAAATATTATACTCCTTCTAAGGAGTTATTATGAAAATTTTAATCTTTTTTTCTTTGTTATTTACTTCGTTGTTTGCATTAAATACAAACAGTGATGATAGAAGTTACGCTTTAAAAAGCCTTACGTCTTCATGGAATACTAATTGGAATAAACACAGTATTGACTACAATGAGCTTTTAAGTGGAGGCCCTAAACGTGATGGCATTCCACCTATTGATAATCCTAAATTTGTATCAACATCAAAAGCAAAATCCTTTTTAAAAGACGATGAACCTCTTATTTTTGTATCTATCAATAATGAAAAAAAAGCCTACCCCTTATCTATTTTAATATGGCATGAAATTGTCAATGATAGCTTAGGAAATGAAAAGATTTTGGTTACATTTTGTCCTTTATGTAATGCTTCTATTGTTTTTTCTCGTATGATTGATGGTATTGAACATGACTTTGGAACCTCTGGATTATTAAGGAAATCTGATTTAGTTATGTATGATAGGCAAAGTGAATCTTTATGGCAACAGTTTACAGCAGAAGCTATAGTAGGGGATTATCTAGGAAAAGAATTAAAAACTATTTCTTCTTCTATTGTTTCCTTTAAAGATATTTATATGCATCATAAGAATACAAAGATTTTATCTCAAGATACGGGTTTTACAAGATCTTATGGAAAAAATCCTTATATTGGATATGACAATATTTCTTCCTCACCTTTTTTATTACAAGAGAGTATTGATGACAGAATGTTACCTATGAGAAGAGTGGCAACAGTAAGTATTAATAAAAAAGATAAAGCCTATTCCTATAAAATACTCAAAAATAAAAAAGTAATTAACGATAGCTTTGAAAACAAAGATTTGGTTTTATTTTATAAAAACAATGTTTTATCTGCCTTGGATAAAAGTGAAATTAGAACTTCTAAAAAAGTTGGAAGCGCAAGTATCTTCGAAGCCAAAGTAAATGGAGAAAAACTAGAGTTTTATTATGAAAAAGGTTTTTATGATAAAAAAACCAAAAGCCTATGGAATATTTTTGGTTTAGCAATCGATGGAAAACTAAAAGGAACGCAACTTAAAAAAATCACTTTTGGTTCACACTTTTGGTTTGCTTGGGTAGTCTTTAAACCGAATACTGTGATTTATAAATAACAGTATTATACGTTTTTAGCTTTTTTGTAAGCAATAAAAGTAGCATTGCTCTTCTTTATATCCATCCAAGAATCACAAGAGAAGGATATTTCAACAATAGAAGCTGTTTTTAACTCTTCTTTTGATCCACATAACATATAAGCAAGCGTTGATACCCCTGGATTATGACCTACTAGTACAGCTGTATTATTATCATCATGAATATAAGAAATTAATTCTTGAATAGCTGAAACAAAAGGCTCATAAATATATTGATTTTGTGTTATATTTTTGTCAAAATTAAGTTCTTTAGCTAAGAGTTTAGCAGTAGTATGCGCTCTTAGGGCAGGGCTTGATAATATAATATCGATTTTTTCATTTTTTTGTTTTAAATATTGACCAATTATTGCACAGTCTTTTATTCCTTTTTCATTTAAAGGTCTATCAAAATCATCTAAGTCTTCATTTCCCCAGTCTGATTTAGCATGGCGTATTATAAATAGTTTTTTCATTTTGGTCTCTTTTTATCTAAGATATAAAATTATAAGATATTTTTCTTAAAAACAGCTAGAAAAGCCCTTTTTTAATTCTATTTTGTATAATATATTTATAAATAATAAAGAAAAAATAAAAGGCTATATTTTGGGATATAATTTAGATGATAAACTAGTAATTGCAATTTCTTCAAGAGCTTTATTTAATCTAGAAGAAGAAAATAAAATTTTTGAATCTTCTGGTTTACAAGACTATTATGATTTTCAAATCAATAATGAAGATACCTTATTAGAAAAAGGCACAGGCTTTCGTTTGGTGAAAAATTTGCTTAAAATTAATGAGGATTTTCCTGAAAATAAGCAAGTTGAAGTAATCATTATGTCACGTAATAACGCAGCTACTTCTTTGCGCATTACTAAATCCATTGATGCTTACAAACTTGATATAAAACGTTCTGCTTGGTCAGGTGGAAATAATATCTCTAAATATCTAAAACCATTTAAGGTAGATTTATTTTTATCTGCAAATGATGAAGATGTACGAGCTGCTAATGATATAGGAATAGCAGCAGCTAGAATTCTTCCTTTTATTAATTCAGATGAAGAAGATGAACAACAAGTAAAAATTGCCTTTGACGGGGACGCAGTACTATTTTCAGATGAATCTGAGCAAATCTATAAAAGTAAGGGACTAGAAGCTTTTTTAGAGCATGAAACAAACAATGCGAATAATAATTTGCCTGATGGCCCTTTTGCTAAATTATTACGAGTAATTTCACGAATTCAAAACAAATATGCAAATGAACATACACCTATTAGAACGGCACTAATAACGGCTAGAAATTCTCCTGCGCATGAAAGAGTAATACGAACACTTAATGCTTGGAATGTACGAATTGATGAGTCTTTTTTCTTAGGTGGTATGGATAAGTATGAAGTAGTAGAAGCGTTTGGTGCAGATATCTTTTTTGATGATCAAGATGTACATTTAGAAAATACTTCTAAAGTAGCTCCCAGTGCAAAAGTCCCTTATAAGAGTGATTCAAATATTAATCAATTATAATCACTCTTGATTGTTCGTTATTTAAATATAGTAACAATTTCTTCAAGAGATACTTCTTCTTTAATAATAGGATAAATACCCTTATCAATTAAATACTTTTTGCAGGTGATTCCGATTTGTTTTGTAATAAAATAATGAATATTTTCTTCTTGCAAAAAGGTGGGCAATACATGCCTGGGTCTAATATTATTTTCAGAAAATGCAGGGTTTGGTATTTGCTTTATATTCTCTAATTTATAGTCTTTAATATGTAAAATAAAGATATATTTTGAATCAATTGAAATGTCATCTAAAAATTTTAAACTATTTGAACAAACAGCTACATTAAAATCATTTTGTATTTCATGTACTTTTATATTAGAACCATTTATCAAAGCAGACGCAATTTTTAAACGAGCATTTTTAATAATTCTTGCTAAGGTGGGTCTTGAAATATTCATCTGAATTGCCGCATCTTCTTGGTACATTGCATCTAAATCCATAAGTTTAATAGCTTGTATTTCTTCATGTAATAAAATAATATCTTCGTTGGATTTTATATCTTTAGGACCAAAATACTTAGATGTTGGTTTAAAACTTAATTCACGTTGTTGTTTTTCTCTGGCCAAATTTTTCCTTTTTCTTTAGAGATAGATTCTAACATAAATTAATCAAAAAATATACTTGACATATGTTCATTAATATGATATAATCCGGTCATATGTTCATAAGTTTAAAATTATTTTATTTGTATTTATTTGAAATATAGAAAAATTTAGCCGCTTTTCTTCTTTCTTACCTATAAATACTCTTCCAATAATAATAAATGATTTAATTTGTGAAATATATCATTAATTAATTGGATTTTATGTTTAATAATCTAGCCAATTTATATATTAAACATAATAGTCATTCCTTTAATTGTCCAATTAATGATGTTCATTCCTAATTTTGTAGAAACTATCTCCTAAATATTTTAACAATTTTTAAGTTTCTACAATCTCCTTTTTTTAATACATAAAATCAGATTTTTACCAGAATACATTTGAATTATTTACTTATAGAATAAAAGAGCGTTTGAGAGATAGAAATAAGTATGCTTCTTATGAAGCATCTTACTTATGAGTTATAGACTTTTTTAATATTTTGGATTTTTGAAGACATATTTAATAGCAGCATATCTGCTAATACAAGCGCCATCATTGATTCTGCAACAACAGAGCCTCTAATAGCTACACAAGGATCATGTCTTCCTTTTAGTTCACAAGTAACTTCCTCATTATTAATATCAACAGTATCTTGTTTAATAAAAACAGAGGGTGTTGATTTAAAGTGAACTTTGATATTTATATCATCGCCATTAGAAATTCCACCTAAAATTCCACCTGAATGGTTTGTTTTAAAGCCGTCTTTTCTAATCTGGTCATTATTCTCAAAACCTTTTACTTTTGAAGAATCTATTCCATCTCCAATTTCTACGGCTTTAACTGCATTAATACTCATCATAGCAGAAGCAATTTGGGCATCTAATTTAAAGTAAATCGGTTCCCCTAAACCACTAGGGCAGTTCTGCACATTTACAATAGCTGTTCCACCTACTGAGTTATGCTTCTTTTTTGCGTTTATTATAGCTTCTTTTTGATTTTCTTCTAAATCTTTATCTAAGGCAAAAATATCTGAGCTAAGCGCATGCTTGAAATCATAAGTAGAAGCCTCAATTCCATCAATTGATGAAATTCCAGAATTAATAACAATTCCAACTTCTTTTAACATAAGTTTTGCAATTGCACCAGCTGCTACTCTTGAGGCAGTTTCTCTTGCACTGCTTCTTCCACCACCTCTATAGTCTCTTAATCCGTATTTCGCAAAATAAGTAAAATCAGCATGTCCTGGTCTAAATAAATCCTTAACATTTGTATAATCTTTTGATTTTTGATTCTCATTAAAAATAATCATAGCTAAAGGAGTACCAGTACTTAAACCTTCAAATACGCCTGAAAGTATTTCGATTACATCGCCTTCTTTTCTAGCAGTTGCATATTTGTTTTGACCAGGTTTTCTTCTGTTCATTTCACTTTGAATAAATTCTTCATCGATTTTTATTCCAGCAGGAACTCCATCAACAACACAACCTATTGCTTTTCCGTGGCTCTCACCAAAAGTAGTAAATCTAAAGTTTTGACCAAAACTATTCATTAAACTTCACTTTTTAATTGATTAAGTGCGATCTTAGCTACGGCTTGTTGTGCAAGTTTTTTACTTTTTCCTATTGCTTGTCCATAATGTTTTCCATCAATCCAAATTGAAACTTCAAACTCTTTTTTATGATCAGGACCATAAGAGGCCTCAATTTTATATTCAGGAATTGAAGCAAATTGTGCTTGCGTTATTTCCTGTAAGGCTGTTTTATAATCAGAAAATAATACCGATAAGTTTATTTCTTCATAGGATCTGTTTAATAAATCTAAAATAATAACTTTTAAAATTTCAAGGCCTGATTCTAAATAAATAGCACCCATGATTGCTTCAAAAGCATCTGAAAGGATAGATGCTTTTGATCTTCCTTTGTTTCTTTCTTCTGCAATAGATAAATAAATATAATCACCCAGTTTTATTTCATTTGCAAGCCGCGTAAAACCAGCTTCATTTACCAAAGAAGCCCTTATTTTAGACAAATCTCCTTCATTTGATTTGGGAAACTTTTTGTATAAAAACTCTCCTACAATCAAATTAAGGACTGCATCTCCTAGATATTCTAAACGCTCATTATCATAGGGTTTTTTAAAACTTTTGTGTGTAAGTGCTTCGACTATCAGGTCTTTATTCTTAAACTGATAATCCAGGCACTGTTCTAACTTTAAGTAATCACTCATATTAAATTTTTCCTGTTCTTTTAATTTTTTTGCGTGGATGCAAGTATAACACATCTTTCATTATGCCTATTGGCTCTGCGTATTTTTATCACAATTGCTTTTATATTGTGACTTTTTGAAACTTCTTAATGAAAAACACAAAGAGGATTGTTTATTGGCATCATTCTTACTACTAAGTAGGTTGTTTTGATAAAAATAATTTTTTACAATAAAGATTGATTTTTTTCATACGAATTTTTAATAAGCATGTGTTTTACATTAAAACTCAAAATACTATGGCAATGAGG
>Ga0209292_1003320_pt1 | contig 17783 bp, 15 predicted proteins | sample GOMGulsemesocosm_2_FD_184634 | JGI IMG/M metagenome (GOLD analysis project Ga0209292, IMG submission 184634) | Methane-oxidizing microbial communities from mesocosms in the Gulf of Mexico - GOM9C Gulf of Mexico (SPAdes) (version 2) | ecosystem: Environmental > Aquatic > Marine > Cold seeps... | reverse complement strand
AAATGCTGATGCCATTCATAATGTTTACGGTCATCAATGGGCCAAAATGGTTTTTGATAACCAGTTGGCAATGAATTCAGCGCAACGTCCTTTTATTTTGATGCGTTCTGGTTTTGCCGGCTCACAGCGTTACGGCATGATCCCTTGGACTGGTGATGTCAGCCGCTCTTGGGATGGTTTAAAGCCACAGGTTGAGCTGAGCTTACAAATGGGTTTATTAGGCATGGCTTATACCCACTCTGACTTAGGCGGCTTTGCGGGTGGTGAAACGTTTAACCAAGAAATGTATATCCGCTGGTTACAATATGGCGTTTTCCAGCCTATTTACCGCCCTCATGCTCAAGATAATATTGCGCCAGAGCCTGTTTTTCATGACAAACAAACGCAAGACATTCTTAGAAAATTCATAAAACTAAGATATAAGCTTTTGCCATATAACTACAGCTTAGCCTATCAAAACAGTACCACGGGTATGCCGTTGATGCGCCCGCTCTTTTTTGAAAGTGAAGAGCTTGAACAAGAGGTTGAGAAACAGTTTGAAGATAACTTTACAGCCTTTGATAATGCCAGCAGTTACCTGTGGGGTGATGCTTTTTTAGTAACGCCCGTAGTTGATGCTGACATTAACTCGGTAGCAGTAAATTTACCTGCAGGTATTTGGTTTGACTATTTCACTGCTGACAAGCAAATAACTAAAAAATATCAAGGCGGACAAACTATTAACCTGCCAACAAGTCTAGAAACGCTACCAGTACTCGTCCGAGCGGGTTCATTTATTCCCATGATTGACGATATTCAATCGACTCAAGAATATGATTCAAGCAAGTTGACACTGCATTATTATGCCGACAATTCAGTGCCTAATGCCGCTTATGAAATGTATGAAGATGATGGCAAAACTTTCCAAGCGATTGAAAAAGGGCTATTTGAGTTACTGCAATTTTCAGCTGAGCAACAAAACAAGCAGCTAACAATAAAACTTAAACATGCTGGTGAAGGTTATAACGGCATGCCAAAAGAGCGTGTGATGACACTGATAATTCATAATATCACCCAGCAGCCAAACCAAATAAGTCTTAACAACAAAGTGATAAATAACGCTATTTGGCAAGATAAAGACAACACCTTAATGGTCACTTTTACTTGGCAGCATCAACCTCTAACCTTAGCGATAAAATAGTTATGAACACAAATTTACCTAGCGCAAATAAAAAAATAGTTAACCTAATTGCTGATATTGGTGGTACCAATATTCGCATAGCTCAAGCAGTTTCCTGTGAGGTATCTAATGACAAAGATATTGAGATCAGTAATATTGAAACTTACCAATGTCAGCAGTTTTCGAGCTTAGCTGAGGTGTTAGCTCACTATATTGAAGTTAAAGCATTGAATAGCTGTGTGATTAATGCTTGTTTTGCTATTGCTTGCCCGGTTGATAATGACTTAATTAGCATGACTAACTTACCTTGGCAGTTCTCTCAAAAAGATCTTCAACAGACTTTAAAGCTCAACACTTTAAACTTTATTAATGATTACACCGCAATAGCCATGGCTATTCCACTTTTATCCGATAAACAAAAAGTAAAAATAGGTGGCGGCTCGAGCATTAAAGGTAAGCCTATTTCGGTCTGTGGCCCAGGAACTGGTTTAGGCGTAGCGAATTTAATACCAATAAGTATTTCAGGGAATGAGCAATGGCATTGTGTTAGTGGTGAAGGCGGACATATAGATTTTGCACCGATTAATGATATAGAGCAGCAAGTAAAAGATTTTATCCATAAGATGAAGAAGCGTGTTTCATACGAGCAATTACTCTCCGGTTATGGCTTAGAGCAGGTCTATCAAGCATTATTATTTATTAACGAAGCGAAAGAAACTAGCAGCTTTAAAGATAAACTTTCAGCTAAAGAAATCACTAACAAAGCCCGTGCTGGCACTTGTGCGACTTGCGAGCAAACACTTACCTTATTTTGTAATGTACTGGGCAGTTTTGCTGGGGACTTAGCATTAATAATGAATAGCCAAGGTGGTGTTTATATTGCGGGCGGCATAGTGCCGCGCTTTATTGATTATTTAAAAGGAAGTGATTTTCGAATACGTTTTGAAACCAAAGGTCGCTTATCATCTATTACGGAGCAAGCCCCAACTTATGTAATAACAGAAGAACAGCCGGGGTTGCTTGGCGCTGCTGCATTTGTTTTACAGTAATAGAGCTTTAGGCTGACTACCTCGTTGAATACGTATGTAATCCCTAGAGGTTACCAACTAAACTGCGTATATTAAAATTATTGTTTTAGTTTTTTAGTTCAATAGAGCCAAAAAGATATTTCAATACACACCTTGTTTTATACCTTGTTGGTATTGCACATTATGATTGCTTTTATAAATATTTTTTAAAAATAATGATGATGTGCCTTTTTTCAAAAACAATTAGCACAACCTATAACAATATGAGTGCCCTAGATGAGCAATACAAGCGATATAAGTAATCCATCAAACCAAAACCAGCAAAAACCACGTTTAAGTTTTTGGCAAATCTGGAATGTTAGCTTCGGCTTTTTAGGTGTGCAATTTGGCTTTGCCTTACAAAATGCCAATGCTAGCCGGATACTGTCTGACTTAGGTGCAGATCTTCACTCTTTATCACTGTTTTGGTTAGTAGCTCCTATAATGGGTTTACTTATCCAACCTATTGTTGGTTCAGCCTCTGATAGAACATGGAGCCGCTTGGGCCGTCGTAACCCTTATATTCTCGCTGGAGGCATTTCCGCCGCAGTAGGCATGTTATTAATGCCCAATTCAGCAACCCTAACAAGTTTTATCACTCCCCTCTTTTTTGGCGCTATGATGCTTGCCTTGATGGATGCTTCTTTTAACTTAGCCTTCCAGCCATTTCGGGCATTAGTCTCAGATATGGTGCCTAGCGAACAGCGTAATGTCGGCTACTCAATTCAGTCGTTTTTAATCAATATCGGCGCTGTTTTTGGTTCTATTCTACCTTTTGTATTAACCAATGTGATTGGTTTAGAGAACACGGCTGAGACTGGCTCTGTGGCGCCCTCAGTTATTTGGGCATTTTATATTGGCGCAACGGTTATGCTTGGTTCCGTATTATGGACCGTCTTTAGAACTAAAGAATATGCTCCGGGTACGAATGGCCTAGCAGCATTAGACAAGAAAGATACTGAGCGCTCACTGGGCGCTAAACTAGCAGAGTTTTTTGGTCTAATGAAAACGATGCCAACCACCATGAGACAACTTGCCTTAGTACAGTTTTTCTCATGGTTCGCTTTATTCATTATGTGGGTATATACCATGCCAGCTATAGCTCAGCATATTTGGGGCATTGATGCTAAGTGGTTTGACCCACATTATTTGGAATCAATCGGCACCATACCTGATCACATTGCCAAAGCAAAAGGCACAGCTGGTGACTGGGTTGGTATTATCTTTGCGGCTTATTCTTTATTTGCTGCTATCGCCTCACTATTTATGGCAAAAATTGCCAATACTATCGGCCGTAAATTAACCTATTCACTATCACTTCTCGCTGGTGGTATCGGTTATATCAGTATTATGGCTATCCAAAGCACAGAGCCTACATTAGTAAACTTAGTCATTACACAAATAACAGTACCACAAGGTGCGGTATCACTATTCTTACCGATGATTGGTGTTGGTATAGCTTGGGCAGCAATATTAGCCATGCCTTATGCTATTTTGGCAGGTTCTTTACCAGTGAAACAAACGGGTGTGTATATGGGTATATTCAACTTTACTATTGCGGCACCGCAGATAGTGTCAGGTATTTTTGCTGGTTGGATTTTAACGGCTGTATTTGATAATCAAGCAATCTATATTATTATGCTGGCAGGTATTTCAATGTTATTAGCGGCAGTCTCTGTTTATTTTGTTAAAGAGGGTGCTGAACAAGAGAGCGTTGCAGAGGCAACTAAACTAGCCTCGTAAAAACGCTGTAAACTTACCTTAAGCAGACTCATCTTTACATAAATTTAAAGGTGAGTTCATGCTCTTTCCTCGCTCACTCATCTCTTTACTCAAAGACATAACACCACTAGCTGCCACAAGATTTTCTAACAACCAATTCGGGTGGAATTAAGGTGGTTTTAGCCTCTTCACCATTAATCATGGTCAGTAAGGTATCAACTAATAGCTCACCTGCTAATTGAGTATCTTGTTTTACTGTGGTTAACGGTGGAAAGGTAAAGCTGGCAATGGCAATATCATCAAAACCAACCAAAGCAACCTGCTTTGGAATATCAATGTTATGCTCTTGTAATGCTCGCATGGCACCCACTGCAATAAGGTCACAGGCAGCACAAATAGCATCAAATGATTCCCCACTATCAATCAACTGACAAGCGGCTTGATAGCCAGCTTCTTCGGTATATAAGGCATTAAATTGCAACCCTTGGTTTACCGCTAAGTTATTATCCTTTAATGACTGACAATGACCTTTATAGCGGTCAAAAAATTCAGGTGCATGGCTAGAGGCACTACCTAAAAAAGCAAGCTTTGATCTACCCTGTTTGATGAGATGGTCTGTCATTTCTTTACCACCTTGGTAGTTATCACAACCCACAGAGATAAGTGGTAAATTTTTAACTTCAGCGCCCCAGCGAACAAAGTGTGTACCTTGTTCAAGTAACTTAACTAACTTCTCTTCATAAGAGACATAATCGCCGTAGCCTAATAAAATTAAACCATCGGCTTTATTGCTGTCCTCAAAGTCTGCATGCCAATCGTTACTTGCTTGTTGGAAGGAGACTAACAAGTCATAACCTTTTTGTGAACAAGCCCGGGTGATGCTGCCCAGCATAGATAAGAAAAAAGGATTTATTGCCGAGTCATCGTTAGTGGGATCTTCAAATAATAACAAAGCAATGGTATCACTTTGCTGTGAGCGCAAATTACTGGCATTTTTATCAACCTTATAATTTAACTCTTTAGCAATAGCTTGGATTTTTTCTCTGGTTGCCTCATTAACTAATGGGCTATTACGCAAAGCTCTAGAAACAGTAGATTGAGAAACCCCTGCTCTATAAGCGATATCAAATGATGTGGCTTTTTCTTTCACGCGACCTACCCAAGCAATTAAAATAATGATTTTTAGACTTACTAAGAATATACCTGAGCGCTTAGCTTATGTATAGCTAGCAGGCCTTTATACTAATTAACTCACTGACTTATTTGTTCATTATTGATATTGGCAGACTATATTGGCCAATAAAAAACCCAGAAAACAGTAATGCTGCTTGCTGGGTTTGTTTATCGACATCTAGCTTTGCTGGTAGTAAGTATTTTGGTGGTCAAACAACCAAAAAATCATAACCTAAAATATAGAGCCTACTTCTAGATGATAAGAGCCGATGCTGGCATCGTCTGAATGACTAAAATCAATCCAAGCTTGTTTATAACTAGCTCGGAAAAATAGACTGTTATCTAGCTCATAACGCAAACCTACCGCGACATTATAAGAAAAGCGTTCATCGTTATAAGTATTTTGATAACCGTCACAAACATAACCCCACCATGGATCCCACCAACATACAGTGTTAGGTGGTCCATCAGCGATATTACTATCTACAAAAGTCCAACCTACGCCAGCTTGTACATACGGCGTAAACTGTGAGGCAAAAACACTATAAACCACATTAAACTGACTTTCTAACAAGTCCATTTTATGGTTAATTTTATAAGGTTCGCCATCGTCTTCAATGAGTGTCGCTTCGTAACTAGGCGTCGATGAAGAAAAGTCAAAGTTAACTAAAAGATGTGGGTTGAAGTTATAACCTAAAGTGAAGCCCCAACCATAATCGCTTTTCAAGGCAATATTTGACTCATCTTGCCCACCGATATTAGTCGACTGGTTGTTTAAAACCTTAAAACTCGCTTCCCACTTATCACTACGCTTAGTATATTTAGCGTTTGCATCTGTACTAACCGTAAGTGTCAGTAAAGCAATAATACTCGTAAAGATCACGACTTTAACCATTAACATCTTGTTGAACATAATCATTCCTTTAACTAGTTTTTATTTTGCTCAATAAACTTATTGTGCTTTACTCGCACGCGATACATATTCGCCAGAGCGAGTATCAATTCTTACTTTCTCACCAATTTGTACAAATAAAGGCACACGGATTACCGCACCTGTTGCTAGCGTAGCTGGTTTGCCACCAGTACCTGCTGTATCACCTTTTAAACCAGGATCTGTTTCAGTGATATCAATTTCAACAAAGTTTGGTGGTGTTACTGAAATAGGCGTGTTGTTCCATAAAGTAATGGTATGAATATCACCTTCAACTAACCATTTAATGGTATCAGCTACTGCTTTCTCATCAGCGCCAATTTGTTCAAAAGTTTCATTGTTCATAAAGTGCCAGAACTCGCCATCAGCATAAAGGTAAGCCAGCTCAACTTCCATTACATCAGCGCCTTCAACTGTCTCGCCTGATTTAAAGGTTTTCTCTAAAACTTTACCTGAAACCAGTTTACGAATTTTAACGCGGCTAAAGGCTTGACCTTTACCCGGCTTAACCAATTCATTTTCAAGAATGTTACAAGGTTCGCCATCAAGCATGATTTTAAGTCCAGCTTTGAACTGGTTAGTACTGAAATTAGCCATAGTAAGTGTGCTCTTTTTTTAATTACTGAGTTATTTATTTGATCTTCGCCAACCTATAACCGTTATAATGGTCAAAGTAGTTAGCAAGAGATGTTCAATTGAAATTAGAATTGCCGCAGATAATAACCCAAATTGATCATGATTTGCATCTTTGTGATGAAAAATCATGGCAAAAAGATTTACGCGAAGTTATCACTGAGCCAGAGAGGCTATTATCATTACTCGATATTGCCCCTACTGACTATTTACAGCACTTTAAAGCGCGTAGTTTATTTCCAGTTCGTGTACCTTTATCATTCATTAACAGAATGAAAAAAGGCGATATAAACGATCCGTTACTTAAACAGGTTATGCCATTGAGCAAAGAGTTTGTTGTCACTGATGGTTACTCTGCAGATCCACTTTTAGAGCATGATACTGTGGCTGAAGGTTTATTACATAAATACAAACATCGCGTATTAATGATAGTAAAGGCCGGTTGTGCTATCAATTGCCGCTACTGTTTTCGCCGACACTTTCCTTATCAAGACAATAGCCCAAATAAAAAACGCTGGCAAAGTGCCCTTGATTATATTGCTGTGCACAAGGAAATCAGTGAAGTCATCTTTAGTGGTGGTGACCCTCTTATGGCTAGCGACGATCACTTGACTTGGCTTGTTGAGCAGATAGAACAAATACCCCATGTAACTCGATTACGTATTCATAGCCGTTTACCTGTGGTGATTCCAAGTCGAGTCACGACTAGACTTGTTGAACTGATAAAGCATACTCGTTTAAAAGCCACTATGGTATTGCATATAAATCACCCTAATGAAATTAACACTGAGTTAGTCGCAGCTCTTGAACCCTTGCGAGAAGCCCGTATACCATTATTTAATCAAAGTGTTTTATTGCGCGGTGTAAATGATGATGCAGAAGTATTAACTCAGTTGAGCGAATCATTATTTGATGCAGGTATTCAGCCTTACTATTTACACCTTTTTGATGCTGTACAAGGTGCAGCCCACTTTGATATTGATGAAAAAGACGCGGTAATTATAGTTAATAAAATGCTGGCAACTTTACCTGGCTTTTTGATGCCTAAATTAGTGCGGGAAATTGCTGGCCAAGCTAACAAAACCCCAATCAATCTGGCATAATTGCCAACAGTAATTTCTGCCCTAAAAAAAAGAAGTATTATGACCAAAGCAATTGAACAACAACTTATTGAAAATATTTCAGTTATCTTAAAAAAATCATTATCGGCTGATGCAACGCTGGCTAATTTACGTGAGCAAAAAAAAGCGGGCTTCAAAGCTATTTTTACTGCAGATGCTGGCTTTGAATGTTCAGAAAATACTTTTCAGCCATATGTAGAAGAAATAGCAAATGAGCTTGTTCTGTGGCAATCAAGCAAAGATCAAAGCTTACTCATTTCATTAGTTAAGAAAATAGAGCAGCTTTTCACTGTTTTAGCCAACTTTGAGCAAAGCTATAGCCGATAGCTCTGTCTCCAATATTATTAGTGGCTAGGGTCACTAATAATATTATTCAGCAACTCTTTCTGCCATTACTTGTACTTTACAATCGTGCTCATTCAATAACGACAAAATATCTAGATTGAGTTGATTGATTTCATCAAGAAAAACATCAAAATCAGTCGTTTTTACATAAGCTAAAATATCAAGCTCTAAACCATAAATGGTATAGGCTTTAAAATGAGTTCGCTGTGGTGATGAGGCGATATTTTCATTTGAGCTAAGTAATAACCTTATTGCGGCTAATAATGCATCTATATTTTCTTTCGGTGTACTGGGTGCTAAGAATATCTTAGGTCTAAAAGCAATTTTCTCGCGTTCTGAATAATTTTCAATATTCATATCAATAAACTTTGCATTAGCAACATAGATAACACTTCGGTCTAAAGTTCTAATACGAGTAGAGCGTAAACCTATCTCTTCAACCACACCAAAGCTATTGCCAAAGCGACAGAAGTTACCAATTTTAACTGGCGCTGAAGTATATAAGGTAATGGCGCCAATAATGTTCTCAACCGTCTTTTGTGCCGCTAAAGCAATTGCTAAGCCACCAATACCTAAACCAGCTAATAAGGTTGAGGCATTAAAGCCAAGGTTTTCTAACCAGTTTAACGTAGCAATGATAAAGATTATCAGCTTTATCACAGTGCCCGCAGGTCTTAATAAATAGACGGCTAACGGTTTATCTTGCGCGATAAACTTATCTGCCAATGTCGTTTTCATTAAATCAACAAAACGAAAAAGCACCCAACATATGGCAAGGGTTAATAAAGTGCTGCCTTCCGTGACTGCTTTCACGGCAATAGTAACGTTAGCTTCATCATGAAAATTACGAGCAAGAACCACAGCTAACAATAGAGCAACGGGTTCTTTAATAAAGTTTAGAACATCATTTGAAGCTTTTTGATAAACTCGTTTAATAGTGAATGAAATCAACCAAGTTATTACTTTAGCAACAATAAAATATAGCAACATCATTAATGTAAAGTACAGCCACTGCCAAAGCATGACGCCAAACAAGTCTATTGCGGGTAAGTTTTTTGCTAAGAATTCACCCAGTGGGGAATAAGAATAACGCTTAAATAGACGAGGAATTTTTTCAACAGTAGCATTCGATATTTTCCAGATTTTTACTCTGTCCCCTGCGCGTGGAATACGCTGTAATAAAATATCAACGTCATTTCCTTGAAACTCGACTTGACCAACCAGTTCTCTGTAAGAAGGTAAATTATCATTAATTCGCCCTTCCTGCTTATTACTTATGCTACTAAGGTCAACCCACAAGGTGCGATTTAACACGACACCTAATTGGCGTGCTAACTCCTCTTTACCAATACTCAACGTTTTTTCTGAAAGGTTACGGTAATCTAAATAGTTGCTGGCTAAAGCCATTTCTCCTGCTCGCAGAGCACGTAAATATCCCGCAATAGCACTCCTTGGCTGACCACGTTCATATTCATCTTGAGGGATATTATATTCATCATCCATGGCAGTGCTATTTAAGCTTTGTTTAGATTTCTCCTTCTTATCAAGCATGCTTTTAATGGATATATCTTCGCTGTTACTATTTGGCGATTGTGCAAAAACAGAAAATGAACTTAGTAGGAGGGAAAGCAGCAAATAGACAACGCCAGAGTGGCAAAAACGAGTAGTGTTGGGGGCAAGCTTCATTGCGCCTTATCCTTAAGATAGCGTAAGTAATTTAGCAAGAATGATAACTTATTTACTTTTTATAAAAAACAATGGGGATTAAAAAAAGTCACCTAAGTGACTTTTTTATTGATTGACTTATCTACTCATTATTTAGCAACTACTTACTAACAATAAGTGCCTTAAAGGTCTCTTCAAACCAATCATCGAGCATTTTCTTTTCATAGCCCAAAGACTTATTACGATACTTTAAGCTGGTACCTGACATAAAGTTCATATCTTTGACCACCACGTCATCTGTTTGTATGACCTTACCGTCGACATCAACTAATTTATATGAAAAATTCATACGGGGTGAATACATATGTTTAATGATACGCATACGCTCTATACCGCCTACATGAGTATCTCCGGCCAAATCAACATCGGTCACATCTATTTGTAATGTTTGCCCTTCAGGCAGTGTTGCCGCAAGTTTAGCAAAATGCTTTTCGAAGTCTTTAAATATACGCTCTCTAAACTGTTTTCGACCGCCATTACCCTCATGGATATCACGGTAACTCTTATAATCAGTCCAGGTAACTTCACTACTTGCCGCAAAGGAAGTTGGTGAGAGTAATAAGCTAGTCGTTAATAGTGTCATTAAAATATATTGTTTCATACGTTGTCCCTCAAATTACATTACAACCTAAGTAAAGCAGAAAGTATCAGTTCAGGCTGTGACTATTTGATACCTTAATGTACTAATTTGTAGCGTAAAACTGTTTCATTAGACGACTAACAATTGTTGCAGCTCGTTGCTCTCGCTTTTCTTTATTCATTTCATCATGAGCAAAACCTTGTGCTGCGCCTCGCCATACTCTCTTTCCTGTTCGAGCATCTTCGATGTAAATCAAAAAGCTACCCTTTTTCAATTCATTGCTGCTCGGTAAACCTGGCGTAATCCCAAATTCCTTGCTGATAGTTTTATCTGATAAGTCACTCGCTAAAGCAAGGCCAAAACCGACATAAAAAGCAGAGTTACTAACATCATTGGTATTATTAAAACCATGACTCGTTAGATCCGCAATAATTGCATCGGCATATAGCTTATATATGGATTGTGTTTGCTCTGCCTTTAATGAAGTTTCTTCTATATATTTAGGTGCTAACGAAAATTGACCACCTTGGGAATAAGAAATAGGGATATCCCGAACACTTGAAATAGCTAGTTGATTTTTCTTCACTTGTGACTCTTGAGGCACAGTGACACAAGCACTCATCATTAGGCTTGTTGTAAAAGCGAGAGTTAAGCTGATATTTAATTTCATTGTTCAATCCTATGAATATATATAAACACTTCAATATTGACCTAATTTATTAATTAAGTATATAAATACATTCAACTAAATTCTGCAACAGAATGTAATGCAAACACGCCTATTATCCTCACTACCTCTTGCTGTTATATCTTCTTTGACAATATATATATTGTTAAGTTTAAGAAATGTGTAAGCAATATTTCAGTAAACAATAGAGGCGCGCGTCATAAATATGCAACCTTTAAAGATTAAGCTAAATAAAAAATACTTTAATCTTGGAGAAAGCCTCAATGGCAACAGTATTTTCAGGCATATGGAAAACAAACAATCAAACATTGATCACAAAACTGAATCAATTAGCCTTGTTAGCACAAGACAAATTTGAAATTGAGATTTCAATAGATAAAATGCTGGAGGAGGAAGACTATCGACAGTTAGTGATTAGTGAGTTAACTCAACTTGCCAATCAGGATATAAATGAAATAACCACTTGGTTAAGTACGGTTGAGAAAAAAACTTCCGTAACGGGCCAAAACAAATCAAGACCATATAAAATAAAATATGCTCTATTACTTTCTATTGGTGTACTCATCACTTTGGTAGGTTTATTTTGGTTTACGGATACTATTGGCTCTTCACCTATTCCAAACCCACAAAAAGTAGCGGCTAGCTCGACAGCGCTAGAAAGTAGTGTCTCCCAAAAGGAAGTCCTAAATAACAGTGCAAGTAACGCAGCACAGGTACCAGCAGCTCCGCTGACAACAAAGCAAAGTAAAGCGGCAAGTAAAACTGTCATTCGCTTACATGGCTCAAATACCATAGGTGAAAAATTAGCGCCCATGTTACTAGAAGGTTTCTTGGAGAAAAAAGGCATCAGCCGTTATTCATGGGAAAATATAAGCCCTTTAGAGCGAGTGTTACACTACAGTATCGGTCAACAAAACTACGCGATAGAACTACACGCACATGGTTCAAGCACGGCCTTTTCGGCTTTAAATAATAAAACCGCGGATATAGGCATGTCTTCTCGTCGCATTAAAAGTAAAGAGGCTATGCTGCTAACCAACAGTGTTGGTAGCCTTAACAAAGTAGGCAATGAACATATCATTGGCTTAGATGGCTTAGCTGTTATCGTTAATCAAAATAATACCGTTAAACAACTTTCCAGCAAGACCCTAGCAAAGATTTTTTCTGGTGAGACTAATAACTGGTCACAACTTGGTGGGCCCACATTACCTATTAAGTTGTATGCAAGAGACCAACATTCAGGCACATGGGATACCTTTAAAAATTTGGTACTAAAAAAGCATAATAAGAAGCTGTCCACAAAAGCTCTGCGCTTTGAGTCGAGCTCTGAACTATCAACCTTAGTGTCACAAAATGAAGGGGCAATTGGTTTTATTGGTCTAAATTATGTACTGCATAATAAAGCATTAGCCATAGCAGCAAGCAAAGAAGTCAATGCTATTTTCCCTACACGCTTTACCGTTGGGACTGAAGATTACGCCCTATCAAGACGGTTATATTTTTATACTCCCACTTCGGCATCGAATCTAATCAAAGATTTTGCTCAGTACGCCCTTTCTACTCAAGGACAGCAAGTGGTAGAAAATGCCGGGCTCATTTCACAAAATATTAAATTAGAGCAAGTTTATCCTCTAGCCAACTCACCTAAAAAATATCAGGATTATGCTAAAACAGCTAAACGTCTTTCCTTAAATTTTCGATTTGATTATGCAACAAAAGATCTCGACAACAAGGGCAAACGAGATCTGCAACGACTTGTTGGTTTTATGGAAAAACACCAAAGCCGCCGCATTGTCTTAATGGGTTTTTCTGACAGCATTGGCGCTAAGATTAAAAATAATAGTTTGTCATTTAAACGAGCAAAATCAGTGGAGTCGGCTCTTACTTCACGAGGTATTCCGGTATTGGCTGTTGAGCCTATGGGAGAAGCATTACCTATTGCTAATAATAATACCGAGGCCGGTCGTAAACGTAATCGCAGAGTAGAAGTTTGGTTACTTTAATCAGTTGCTTTAATAATTATGTAATATTAAAAGGTTAGTATGTCAACGTCAGCTTTATTTAGGGGAAAAAGAATGTTTAATTTATTATCCAGCCAAGCCAAGTTACTTACCTTACTTGGTTGTTACTCTAACCAAGATCTTGAAACGGTAAGTGATAATTTAAAGCTGACGATCAAATTACTAAGCCATAATGTTACTGATCTTTTAGATAATCGACGAATTCATGGGGTTTTATTACCCCAGGAGGTTACTGAAAAACGGAATAGTCAACATCAAGAAATGAAGATATTAAGCTGCGAGCAATTATTACTAAAACAAGATTACCTGATAAATACAATCAATGACTTTTGTTTAACAGAGGCAATTATCGTTCGAGATAACTTTAGTAATTGTTTAGCGTTTATTGCAGAAGAAAGCTTTCCGGCATCCCCCGTAGTGTCAGTAAAAGAAAATAAAGTTGAAAAATCGGTGATGGCAGAGAGAAACAATGTCTCACCAATCCGCTTAACAGAAATTAAACAGCGCTTAGCTCAAGCGGTACAAACATCAGAAAATAAGCACAAACAAATTAAGAGCCGACTGAATAATTTAGTAGCGCCATCAAAAACGCCAACCAATCTTTCTAAACAAGCTTAATGACTATTTTCAATTGTTCACCAATACAATATTCATCTTGAAAAAGGCAATAACTGCGAGCATTTTTCATCTTCGGTCGACATTTAAGTATTTAATTTATGTTGTTTTCATTTATAAGCCCTTCATCCAGAACTCACTTAACTGTTCCGCGGAAATACCTGAAACAACGGACTTAGGCTCATCAGATCCGCCGAAGATCGTCTGTGCTAGCGTTCTCCCTGCGGCTTGAATTGCAGAAGTCTTAACGATACGCTGTTGATAAAAATCAGTCAGGACCTTATCTAAGTCATGAGCTAGCTCATATTTATTTTCGACGTTCAGGGGAAAGTGCCGGCTAAGATGACGGGCTAGATGCCAAGCATCTTCCAACGCCTGACACGCTCCCTGCCCTGAAGTAGGCAAAGGAGCATGCGCTGCATCTCCAATAATTAGAACATTGTCTTTATGCCAGTAAGGCAGCGGATTAATATCATGAACAAAAATACGATTAAGTGATGATTTATCGTAGCATTCCAGCACATTTTGTACCGGAACAGGCCAGTTTATAAACCGTTGATGCATCTCATCAAACCAAGCGGATAAAGGCCGCAGTTTATCCATTTGAGTACTCCATCCCGCAGCCCAATAACATAAGCCGGCTTTTACAGGCACAATACCAAAGCGCTCACTTGGTCCTCTAAAATCATCAATAGCGTTATCTAAAACGCCCTCCTCCAGCTGGCTAATACCAATGATATTAATGAAGCCCTGATAACAGGGCTTCACCTCTTGTGGGTATAATGTATGACGTACTACTGAATTCATTCGCCCATCGGTGCCTACCACCAAGCTAAAGCTTTGCTTTAATGTATCAATATCTTCTACGGTCATTGAACAATTGAATTGTATTTTCACCCCTAAATCATCTAAGGCTCTGGCCAGTATGTTCATAAGATCACGGCGTAATATAGTCACACTAGCAAAGCCGCTAAGTGCGTTCACGTCTTCAATATTAAGCTTGCCTTGTTGAGTACCAAATTTATCAAACTGACGCATAAAACTAGGCACTCCACCCAAACCTTTTATCTCATCTTCCAAAGCCATTTGTTGTAGAACAAACATGGCATTTGGCCATAAGGTCACACCTGCACCAATGGAGGAGATATTACTATTACGCTCATACAGACTCACCTGGTAACCTTGCTTTGTCGCAAGTATAGCGAGCGCTATCCCGGCAACACCAGCACCTACAATGGCAATTCGATTGTTATTTTTCATTTACCCTACCTTATTAATTAAATTCAGCAGAGATTATTACAAAGCCACATTTTAGGATAAACAGGTTACTATTGCGTTATTAATCCCATTTTATGAGTGAATAAATGATTGAGAAAGTTGAACTTCAGTGGTTACTTAGCTTCCAGGCCGTTTATGAAAAACTAAGCTTTAAGCAAGCAGCAGAGCAACTTCAATTGCCAACATCTAACGTTAGTCGTCATGTTGCTTTATTGGAGCAACAACTTAATTTACGATTATTGGAGCGTACTACACGTAAGATGATTGCAACTGCTGCAGGAAAGCAGCTCTATCAGTCTATTACACCGCTCACACAAGCCGTGAATGACACACTTGAAGAAGTATCTCTGTATGGCGATTCTCTATCCGGCCACCTTAAGATCATCTTACCTGATCTGCCTTTTATGGCTGAAATCATCGCGGAGTTTTGTCTGCAACATCCTAGAATACACTTGAGTTGTGATACCCAATTAAATCCAAAGGAAGGTTTGTTAGATGGTTTCGACCTTGTATTGAGCTTTGGCCGTGGGGAACTGGAAGATTCAGGTTGGGTCGCTAAAGAGGTTCTGCGTTGGCCAAGCTCAGTGGTGGTTGCCCCGCAACTTCTTAATAAGTATGCATTGCCACGGTCGTTGAATGAACTGCGCACCTGTCCCTGTATTACCACGTTATCGGTGTTACAAGGCATGCCTTGGCGATTTAAGAAAGGACAAACTATTCAAGTGCAATCCAGTTATAAGGTCAATAGCGGAAATATTGCCAAGGCAGGTGCACTAAAAGGGCTTGGCTTTGCCATATTACCCACACATGCATGCCAAGCGGAGATAGATGACGGCTCTCTTATTAAAGTCGACCTTAACGACGAACCCGAAGATCTAGTGTTATATGCGTTTTATTCGGGTCGAAAATATCCTCTTGAGAAAGTAAAAGTGTTTTTGGAGCATTTACAATTAGGGCTTATGGGCATGAAGTAATATGCAAGTAAATTGCTCGCCCCATTACTATCGGTAAATAGGACTTGATCACGATGGCTTAAAATTAGGCTGAAAATAGGGAGGTTGATGTACACGGTCCCAATAATAAAATATCAAAATAAGTATCTTTTTATGGAAAATAAGCACGCTGTCGAATTTTATTTTTTTATTCAATTTTATCCTGACAGCGCTCTTTCAATTAACGTTAATGTTCTTGCTTAATGGTCTGTTCTTTTACCCTGAGGGTTTCAATAATCTGTGCATCTACCCAGTAGATATCGATATTATCCTTATCATCCATGCCTCTGTTAAAGAGTATGTACTTGCCATCAGGGGTGACACTGGCATAGAACTCCGCTTTATCGGAATTTACTTTATCGCCCATGTTGATCGCAGGCCCCCATGAACCATCCTTTTGTCGATAACTAATATAAAGATCAGTATCTCCATAGCCGCCGGCACGCTCGCTATCCCAAATCAAATAGCTTTCATCAGGTGCGATGAAAGGATGAGCAGTCCATTTGCCAGTGTTGACCACAGAGCCCATCTCTTTTGGGGTTTGGCGCTTGCCGTCCTTTATCGTAGATATTCGGATTAAGTCCTTACTTTTATAATCATCAAAAACATAGGTGCCCTTGGCTGAGGCTGATAATCGCATAATGCCCCAGTCTTTGCGGTCAAACATCGGCCCAAGGCTTTTGCGTTCTGACCAGCCATCCCCAATGCGATCTTTATAGCCTTTCGCCATATGCATGCGCTTGCCGTCAGGGGAGAAAACGATTTCACCACTTCGAGGAAATTCAATGTATTTCTTCCAGATATTATTTTTCTGGCGAAAACCAATGACAGTGGGCTGGAATTTTTTCTCCTCGGTGGCGCGATCTAAAGTGAAGTAAAACTCTTTCATGCAGGGGGCAAACACACCTTCTAGCTCCCAGCCTTTTGTGGAGACGATACTTGGAGCAAAAGGTTCAGCCACCATACCTGGAGTTTTTTGCCCCATATAGGGACCTTTTAGGATTGGAAAATCATCCTGACTATAACTATTGCTGCTAATGGTTATACTCGAAAGCAGAAGAGCGATAAAAATAACAATAGATTTCATAATTTTGTTCTCATTTAAAATAAACTTTTATTTAAGGTTAATGGCTTACTGTTTATGTCTTACTCTATAGGCCTAAGCATCTTGATAATCTTTGCGTCTAGCCAATATATGTCACCATTTCGATTAAAGAACAGGTATTTTCCGTCTGGCGTTACATAAGCTCCATTTTCCTCAGCATCGGTGTTTACTTTATCACCTAAGTTAATAGCGTCCCCCCATGAATCATCTTGCTGCTTGAAGCTAATATAAATATCATTATCACCAAATCCACTGTCTCTCTCACCATCCCATATAATGTAGGATTCGTCAGCGGCGATAAAAGGGTGAGCATTCCATTTTCCGGTATTTATCGCTTTGCTAAGTGGCTTCGGCTCTTCGCGTTTGCCATTGACTAATCTTGAATAACGAAGCACTCCATTACCGTCTCTAGTCCCTTCGTCAAAAAAATAGGTCCCTTTGGAGGAAGACACAAGGCGCATGATGCGTATCTCCTCAAAATGAGAGCCCAGGCTTTTAATGGCTGACCATCCAGTCTTAGTACGCTCTTGGTAATTTCTTCCCAAATGCATGATATTACCATCAGGTGAAAAAATTGGTCGACCTACTCTGGGCCCCACGACAGACTCACGCCATTGATTATCTTTGG
>Ga0209292_1003318_pt1 | contig 17789 bp, 15 predicted proteins | sample GOMGulsemesocosm_2_FD_184634 | JGI IMG/M metagenome (GOLD analysis project Ga0209292, IMG submission 184634) | Methane-oxidizing microbial communities from mesocosms in the Gulf of Mexico - GOM9C Gulf of Mexico (SPAdes) (version 2) | ecosystem: Environmental > Aquatic > Marine > Cold seeps... | reverse complement strand
GCTTTTTATTCGTATCAATAATGTGATGGAGCCAACACCATTTGCTCATGAACTTGCTATTCATATCACCCCTGCTCTAGCCCAGCTCCATAATGGCTTAAATAATAGTTTGCCGTTTGAGCCTTCAACAAGTGATATTGAACTTGCTTTTTCAGCCACTGATTACACTCAATTTAGCTTGCTACCAAAACTTATCGGCCATATCAGCAAAGTAGCGCCTAATATTAGGATCACTGTGATTCCGTCAGAAGATAAAGTACAAACAGCAAAGTTAGCCAGTGGTGAATTAGATTTTGTTCTGGGCTTTAGCCATGAAGTTGAAAGTTCATCAACGATAGAGCGACAAACATGGTTACAAGACAGTAACTGCACCATAGCGAGAAAGAACCACCCCCAACTAAAAGAAGGGTTAACACTCGATAAATTTTTGAGCTTATCTCACGTGAGAGTCTCCCCTTGGGGCGAGAAACAGGGTATTGTTGACCAGCAGTTAACCAAACAAGGACTTAGTCGTCATGTTGCTTTGCAATTATCCAGCGTAATGGCCGCACCTTACACCATAGCAAATTCTGATTACCTGCTAACGTTTCCAAGATTGATGGCGGAACATGTCGCTAAAATGGTCGATATAGAGATATACACGCCACCAATTACCATACCCGACTATCAACTGAACCTGTACTGGCACAAACTAAACAATAGCAAAGCAAGCCATCGATGGTTAAGCCAGTTGATCAATCAGTTATAACATGAGAAAAACAATGCAGCTACGCGACCAACAACGGGTTCATAATGCAATTACCTATGTTACCCAGAACTTAGCCGAACCATTAACCGTAGCCGAGGTGGCTGATAAAGTACATTTATCTGAATTTCATTTTCATCGTGTTTTCAAAAGCATCACCAATGAACCGTTTAATCAATATGTGCGAAGAAAACGGTTAGAGAAAGCCTATCACGTAATAAATAATGCAATTTCACCGCCGATTAGCGAAGTAGCTGCCTGCTGTGGTTTCTCTTCATCGGCCAACTTTGCTAAAGCATTTAAGAGCTATTTCGGTTTTTCAGCCTCTCAACATCGCAAAGGCCAAGACAATCAAGACAGCAAGCATGGAAAACTCTTTAGCAAATATGGAAAAGAAATCAGTCCTTCACAAATGTACAATGGCACCCTCTCAGAACAAGAGATCAGTGACGTTAAACAACAAGTACAAAGTATCGTGATAGAAGACTTACCCGATGCTCATTATTGTTGTATTGCTAGTACCCAAGGTTATCAACTTGAAGGAATAAAAGAGGCTTGGGGTAAAATGGACAAATGGTTGGGTAATCAAGGCATTCAAATGAAAGCGGGCAGTTCCGTTGGTTTTTGTTGGGACAATAAATGGTTAACGCCTGAAAACGTTTGCCGTTATGAATGTGGTTACCACATTGAGAGCTTAGCATGGGCCAAAGAACGAGGTATTGCTGCCAGAACACGCCCGTCGGGCCGTTATTTGGTCATCGAATATATCGGCGCGTCGGTAAATACTGAAAAGTTTTATTTGTGGTTATTAAGTGAGTACTTGCCCAGTACTAACCATGTTATTGTAATGCCTTTTGTTGTTGAACGCTACATTAACGTGAATTGTGAACCCGACATCTTTCATCTTGAAGTACAAATAAAGATAAAATAATTGACACATAACGACTTGTTCTGGAGTATTTAATTTAACTTAAGGAAATATAAATGACAGCTCCAACTTCCACAATTGACGATGCGACTTTAAACGTAGGGGGGGATCCGACTGAAACAATGAAGTCCGAACATCCCCAACATGACAACCAACCATTGTTGAACGAGGCTATCCACTCACAGTTCATTAAGTTGGCACTACCAATAATTATCGCTCTACTTGTTAATGGGTTATACAGTTTTGTCGATGCAATATTCATCACACGTGCTGTAGGCACTGAGGCAATGGCTTCTGTTTCAGCTGTATTTCCCATTTACATGCTCATCATTAGTATCAGTGCCATGTTAGGCAGCGGCATGGCATCAATCATTTCACGTACCCTTGGTAAGAAAAATAATGATCATGCTACTGATGTATTTTCTGCTTCATTATTTTTTGCGGTCATCGTCGGTATTGTCGGCACTATAGTCATGTTATTTTTTCAGCAAGACCTTTATCACCTGTTATCACTACCGCAAACATTATTAAAAGATGCGACTGACTATTTAACACCTATCTTAACGGTAACGGTATTTAGCTTTGTCAGTGGAACACTTACCGAGTGTTTTAGAGCTTCAGGTAAAGCTCAAGACATGATGAAAGTTTTACTTTTCTCTTCATTTATCAACATTATATTAGATGCTCTTTTCATTCTCGGATTTAATTGGGGGGTTTCTGGAGCATCATGGGCCACGGTATTGGCCATTATAAGTTCATTGGTGTTAGCGATTCACTTGCAAGTGAATGACTCAACTAAAGTGAAATTTTCATTAGAAAAATGTCGCTTCAACTGGTCGATACATAAACGAGTGTTAGCGTTAGGTGTGCCAATTCTTCTTTCACATTCTGGTTTCGCTTTTTCGTTAGCGGTTACAATATATTCGATCACTCAATACAGTACAGAAGCCAGTATACTTATTAGTGCTCACGGATTATTGATTAGAAGCTTCATGTTATTGTTTTTACCTCTATTAGGTATGATGATCGCATTACAGACTTTAGCTGGTTACAATTATGGCGCAGGAAAATTCATCCGAGTTAAAAAGTCTTTATATACCGCCATAGGGTTTAGCACCGGCTGGGCTGTTATTGTGACATTAATATTAGTGGTAAAACCACACTGGTTGTTACAGTTGTTTACAGACGATCAAGCACTAATTAATGCCGCTAGCGACATTTCTAACATTGTATTTCTTGGTTTTGTTTTCAGTGGTATTAGCATGATGTGCAGCGGACTCTTCCAAGCGATGGGTAAAGCGTTGCCTGCAATATTACTGGACTCAATTAGAACCTATATAATTTTATTACCGGCGATTGTTTACTTGCCAAGCCAGTTTGGAGTTATTGGTATCTGGTGGGCATTTCCATTGGCTGATTATAGTGGTGTTATTATTACAGTATTGTTTACCACATGGTATTTACGACAAAAACTTCCGTCTTCAACTACCTGATAAATAAAGCAATAACAAATAAAAAAAAGATATTTATAACTAACGAACCAAGCCCTGCCGCCATGCTAGAACGGCGGCTTGAGTTCTATCACTAATATCTAACTTGCTCAATATATTACTGGTATGAAAACGAACAGTTTTGATGTTTACAGATAATTCGCTAGCGATATCATTATTACTTAAACCGCCGGCTAACATTTTCAAAACGGTTAATTCTTTATCTGTTAGTTCATCTAGCGCTAATCGTATATCATCTTTAGGTTTTATGTCTGGTGATAAATAACGCTTACCATGATGAGCATCAATTATTATTGCCGCCAATTTATCTGGCAAGATTGATTTACTAATAAAGCAAAAAGCCCCGGCAGATACTGCTTGAATTAACGTTTCATAACGGTGAGCAGAGCTAAGTACTAAAACCCGACTCCCCTTGGCAACTATATCACTGATGTGTTGCAAACTGCTTTGCTCTGCTAGCTGTAAATCTAACAACACGATATCAATACGTGTGCTATTTAGCATTAAGTTTTCCATACAGCTTTGCATTGACTCTACCGTACCAGCCTGTGCAATAACTTGCATATCATCACAAGCATTTAAGTAACTCACAATTCCTTCTCGTACTATAGGATGGTCTTCTATTACAACAATATTAATACTCATTTTAATGTGTTTACTCTTGTTTTTTTGAGTTGTCAAAATTAACCATCGGGAGGTGTATTATTAATTCCGACCCTGAGCTTTCAGAATCTAGATTAACCGGGTGAGCAACTAATTTTAATGAACCCGCCAATGAATTGATACTCGTAGCAAGTAAACTTAACCCTTGTCCTAAAACAGGATTTTTACCACAACCAATACCGTTATCTTGTATCAAAATTTGAAGTGATTCTTCGTCGTGGCTAATAGCAATATTTACCTGAGTCGCCTTGGCATGTTTTACAATATTTTGTAATGCTTCAGTGATAATTCGCCACAATAGAGGAATAAGCTTATCCTCGGGTTGCCAATGGTTCGGCTTATTATATCGTAATTCCATTTCGTGCTTCACTTGCCAGTCAACGAAAAACTCATTTAATGTAGACCATGCTTTGGTTTCGTTTAACCTTAGTGCGTCTATTGTGTCTTGTAATTCTACAAAAGCTTGTTGGCATTGCTGAGAAATGTCATCTAATAATTGCTGTGCCTGTACGGGTTTTTTTAACATAATTTTTTCACATAACGCTACCTTTAAGCTCGTCGCAAAAAGTCTTTGCTTAACGGTATCGTGAAGCTCTATTGCTAAATGTTGACGTTCTTGCATCGCCGCAACTTTAGCCTCTTTGAACAGTGCTTCTTGTAAACTATCAGCCATGTTGTTTAACTCATTTGAACAGTGCGCTAATTCATCACTAGCTTTGTCAGTAATACGATCAGAGAAATCACCTCTTTGCCATTGTTGAACACCATGAGTTATTTTTTTAATTCGTCGATTAAGATAAAAAGCCATAACCAAAGCAAAGAACAAACAAGCGAACATTAAATTAATGAAATAACCAACAACACCTTTCGCTACGGCCATAAAACCAAAAGCTAACCCAGTAAAATTGTCACTCAATTTTCGTCTTTGGTCGATAACAAGTGCACCGACAATGTCTCCGTTAATATCGGTTAAACTTATAGCCACAGTAACCCCTTTATAGTCTTTAGTTCGACTTGTTCCAAAGGGGTCTTTACCTATTAACGCTTCGACCAAATCTTCTCGGGCATGTAAATTAAGCTGAGTGAACAGGTTGCCTTTTTTAAAGTGCTGTTCACCAAGTTGGCCGATAAGCTCCCCATTCCTGTTAACAACAGCAAGGCTATCTATTTTCAGCAATAAAAACGGCAGTTTTCCTTCATGGACTAAATACCCGTCATCAAGAATATATTCATCAAAACTTTCGCTAATAAATGAAGGATTGAGGTCTTTTAATCTTGTAACCTTTGACTCGTCAAGACCATGTTGAAACTTTTTCTGCATGGTTGTCAATTGCCATTCTTGTAAATAAAGTTGTCGCATTGCGTCACTTGATATTAAAAACCTCAACAGTATATTCTGGGTGATCGCAGCAATAAAAATTAAACCACCACACAGTAGTAATAACTTCCAAAACAATGATATTTTCAACTTTACTTTCATCAATTAATTATTCTTTTAAGTTTATCGTTTAGAGTAAATAACTTGAGCGCTGGTTAAGGTATAATTATAAGCTTGTTCGACGAGAAAGCTCTTTTATACTCGTGTACATTTTTCCAATAACGCCAAGTTCACTATTACCTTCGCTACTGTTAAATAACCTCAGTGGTCGCTTACTTTTTCTAATCTCTTGCATTAGAGATTCATCATCATACCATTGAGTGTTAAGGGTTCGTACTTTGGCTTGCCCTTTTTCTATCAATAATACTTGGCCACTATTATGCTCTGCATGTGCAGGCCAAACTTGATCACCTACCTTCGCTTCTAGTATATCTACAGCAGAATGGCCTATCACGAGCACCTCAGCTCCGTACTGCTTTAAAATACTTGCTAGCTCTTCGGAGCTTGGGGTATTATTTTTATTTTCTCGTAATTGACCACGAAACCAAAGAAGACCTTCTCTACCTAAAGTTAAGGAGAATTTTTCTGTCGGATTGAGCGTTGAAAGAATGTCGTTTTGGTAATATGACCAAACACTTTCATTTAATTCAGATAAGGTATATTTACTGTTTAAATGAGCTTTAGATAAGCCGCCATGAGTAAAAAGATACTTGCCTAAACGAATGACGATAGGTCGAGTTCTGATCCATTTACCGAGTATCGTTTGCTGACTATATGCTGAAGTAGATGCCGTTAAATTTTCAGTCATTGCAAAAGTTTTAACGCGTACATCTGCATTTAATCGTGAATGATTACCACGCAGTTGATATTGTTCATGATTACCAATGAGCACATGGACAGCCCCCCCCGAATTTGTCGCTTGGTGCGATAGCTGATATAAACGCCAAAGTACGGCAAAATCAGCTGGACCTTTATCAACACTATCGCCAGTAATGACTAACTGATTGTCTTGCCATTTCCAAATACCTTGTTCATCAACAATATCCATTTGAGTCAAAACGCTATTCAAATAATCGATATCGCCATGAATATCGCTTAAAACTAGAATATTATCAGGCAAATCGTCTTGCTCAATGTTCGGGATTCCAAGTGTTTCTGACCACTCAAAATCATGGAACTCACCTTGGCAGTCTATACTTATTTTTTGTTGTAAAACTTGCTTGCTATATGCTTGATTTAAACAGTACCAATGCACAGTATTATCGGTGCGCTTAGTAGCAGTCGTATTATTCTCTATCTCAACTATGGGTCCTGCAAATGGGTGACTATCAAAATAAGCTTTTTCGGCAGCCCCACTATAAGATAATTTTGCCGAAATTATTCCCAGAAGGTGCAATTTATAGTAACTGCCTGAAGGCGTTAGGCTTACTTTAGCACTTGCCAAGAGTGCAACAATAAATAACACGCTTAAAATTAATAAACCGATAATAGTCTTCTTCACTATGTTCCACTTTCTTGAACTCATTTTCATACTCAATCTCATTAAATTCATCATGGAGCTATTTTATGAGATAACAAAGTAAGTAACACTGGTCTTAAGACCAGTTTAATTAGTTCGCTACTTTGATTAAAAGAATAAAAAAGCGAATACCACTTTAGTAGTACTCGCTTGTTAAACCTAAAAGGCTGACCTTTAGTTTAGGCTATTATTAACCCATTTATAAAATACCTAAATATCAGCGGGTCTTTTGACAGGTTATAAAACTGTTTATCGTAATAAGTGCTGTCATTAATTCATGAGGAAACGATTCCGATAATATTCCATATAATCATGATTAATTTCATCATTAGACAACCACGTAGACATTGCTTTTAAATAAGTTTTTTTGCCTCTTATTTCGAGTAAAACCTTATTTATTTTACGAATGACCTTTTCTCCAAAAGGCGTTTTGCTACAGCCAATATAAGCAGTGCCATATTTATTAAGGCCCTTAATAGTAAATGACTCATAAAGATGTGCCTTATCCCCTAATACGTAATTAGCACTAGACGGAACCGCAACTAAAAAATCAGCCCGCCCCTTTTTTAGCATTGAATATAAACCTGCTTCCGACGAAGAAGCTCGGCTATGAATGAGTAACGGGTGTCGCTCAAAGACGTCATCAACCATCTTAGTGTATGAACGTTTTGGGAGCTTAATTGCTCTTAATTTGTGTTTGGTAAAAAGATTTTCTAAAGAAATGTTATTACTTAAGTTAAGTTCTTTAGCTAATTTTTTTGAAATAATAACCTGTAAATTTGGCGACATCATATAACCTAAAGAGAATGTAGTGAATGCTTCTCTTTGCTCAGTTTTAAATATCGACACATGACACACATTTTTGCTACTTTCCATTTCATGTAGACCACGAGCAATTGTCGCTTGAACTTTATTATGCCTATATTCAGGTAACTCTTTAATTGTAAGCGCTAGTAGTTTATCTAGATATCCTTCTCCCACTTTAGGACCAGACAAAAAATGCGCAGGAGGTCTATCATAAACATACCAATCTATATAATCAGCAGAATAAGAAAAGCAGCTGAGTAAAAGTATTGGGATTAATAAGTAATATTGCATAGCTGTTCTAAATTATTTTCATCAATGACTTATCTTAGCATACTGTGCTATTGCTTGATTGAACGATTAAAAGGACTGATCAATAGTCGATGTATAGTTCAACCCTCCTCAGTTCTCACTTTTAATAAATTGATAATTTATTAAAAGTGAGAAGGTACTCATAACATTAAGTGTTATGAGCTTTATTCTCATAGCCCCTCTAAAATATGTTACGAAATTTTTCATCACGTAGGTAGGTATTGCTTCTTATCTTTATGCTAGCTAATCTAATAACAAATACTAATCAAAAAGCGCATAAATATAATGTCTTCATTTTTTCAAAAAACATTACTCATTAGTTGTTTGGTAGCTTTTACTTTCCCCTTTGGATTATTAGCTCAAGACCATGAATTAGGCACATTACCTCCACCAAGAACACTGACAGAAAACCAAGCAAAGGTTGCTTCTGCAAACTATCAAAAATATTGTTCGTTATGCCATGGTGCAGACCGACAAGGACACGTTAATGACCACGCTCCGTCATTACGCAGCAAAAGTTTATTTGAGTCAGGTGTCCCTCACGCTATTTTAAGACCTATGTCTTATGGGAGAAAGGGCACGGCGATGGGCGGTTATTTGGATGAAGTAGGTGGCCCAATGACATTAGATGAAACTTGGGATTTAACTTATTGGTTATTTGAACAAGCAGGTGTGCAGCGCTTAAAGCTATCGACCAATCCTGTTCATGGTGATATTAAGCGTGGTGAACAAGTCTATTTAGCAAATTGTACTAGTTGTCATGGTGTGAAGGGAGAAGGAGTAACAGCACCTGCACTAGGTAACCAATCGGCACTTGCCCACAATACCGATGAATTTATTCGCCATGCCATACAATATGGTCGACAAGATACGCCCATGCAGGCCTTTAAAGATAAGTTATCGGCTCAAGATATCGACAATATTACCGCTTTTTTACGTAGCAAAGCACTCGGCTGGAAAGAAGAACGAACCATACTTAAAGCACTGCCAACACCAGAACAATACGTTATAAACAAAAATGGTGATGATCCAAATTTTACTTTACAAGATGGCATGTATGTCTCATCAAAAGATTTAAACACCGCATTATTGGCAAAAAATAGAATGGTACTGCTTGATACACGGGTAACTTCTGTATGGCAAACCGCACATATCGAAGGTTCAATCCCCTTCCCATACTATGCTGACCTTGATGAAACCGTGGCAGGCATTCCAAAAGATGTCCAAATAATTGCCTATTGCTCTTGCCCCCGTGCTGCAGCCGATTACACAATAAAAAAACTAAGAGCACGTGGTTACACCCGTACCGCTGTGTTATGGGAAGGTATTTTTGGTTGGATGAATTTAGGTTATCCGGTAATGCGCGGCGATATTGAAGGTGTTGCCGATTAATCATTAACATAACCCCTTTCAGCGTCAAGCTTTTCGCGTTTAGCTAGCGCAACTACCTTACACTTAGGTCGTTGCGTTATCATGCAGCTTAACCATACATTTCTGTTGATAAACATACTTGTTTAACGATTATTTTGATGACAAGCATGCTCAAAGAAGTACTACGGTGAATAAATTATCTCTAGTTGATTATGCATCTCAAGCGTTTATCCATTTAAATACCTATTAGCTTCCACTATTCGCAAAAAAATACTCATATGATTGTTTAGATAACGCTTTTTGGTAAGCTGAGTTTAGTAAGTTATATATTTTAATGTTAGCAACAGCAACATATATCGGCGTAGAGTAACCATGAAAATACGAGCAGGCTACCTCTTTATATTTAGGCGTATTTCGGTGATAAACTTGTACTGGACTTGGATGATAAAAAGCATCAAACCTACCCCTTTGTGTCAACTCGATTCCTCGATTTACCGCATTTTCGCCCAATAAAGGGATTAGATTCGCTGTCGACTCTGTAAGTGCTAAAACAAGGGATGAGTTTGCCGGAAAACCTATCATTAAGCCATTCAACCTGTGGGTAGCACTTAATATAGGAATAAAGTTTTCTTTTTTAAAACATAGGCCAGGAACAGTGTGAAAGATAGGTGAAGGTAGCGTCATGATTGTACTTTTAATGACTGGAACAGGCATCAAAATATCAACCCTACCTTCCGCTAACTCAACAGAAGCCCTTACTCTAGGCAACTTAATATATTCAAATGATAGGTTTGATTGAATTAAAACATCATTCATATATTTGATTAACGGGCTTTTATTTAGATCTTCATTGAAGTTAATATGTGGAGGATAATCGACTACACCTATCTTTATCGTTTGGGATGTTGCTGCGCACGAAAAAAAGTAAAATAATGCAACGTAGATTGTTTTATTCATACTAAGCATATGAAAGTCCCCATATTCAATTTATTGTAAAATAGATTTTTCGATTGAAATACTAACACCACCACCAAAGTCAGCCATTGTCCAATTTTCCATTTCAAATCCCGTGATATCTATATTCGTCCAATCTGATTTTTCCCTATCTATATTTAATGGATTATGAATAGGGGAACCGTGACAAGCTAAGCAATAGGTTGCCATAGGTAGCGGTGTGAACTGACGTATAGCTGGCTTGCCATTAAGTTGAGCATTTTCATCGTAGTATATTTTGGGGCTTTGTATTATTTTTAACATAACACTATTTTCCCATTCATCTGGTTTATTTAGCTTATTTCTAATACTTCCTGCTGTTCTTGTGAATTTAATTTTTAAACCAACACCTTTCGTTGCTAACTTTGCTGATAATTGAAAAGCGAATGTGGCTGGAATTATTCCTTTAAACCCTATTTCGTCATCATAAATAAGCGCTTGATTATCATTCATAACTTCGACCATGGCATGAATTAATTCACTCTTCGCCAAATGATTTTCTTGAGGGAACTCCTCATTATATTTAGCAAGGTAAGTTTGTTTTATATTTTGAATAAAACGATCCCCAAAAAGGTCACTTTTATCTCCACCCTTTTGATTGATTAATGGTTGATTTAAAAAAATATAGACCATAGAAGACATATACATTTTAGTGATGTCGTTTATAAGAAGCTTCATATTATTTTCATTCGCAATGGACTGAAAGCAAGAAAAATAAATGCAAATAGTTAGAACAAAACGTTGGAATAATAATTTCATATCCTTTCTCTAACCTCATATGTTCTTATCTGTTGTTAAATAGATGATTAGCTAAAACTTTCTAAATCTCATCTAAAGTACCATTTTAGTTTAGTTGATTACGGCTAATAATACATAACAAAATAGCCGCTGAAATACACAACACGCCAATACAAGCACTACTTTCTATCCAGAGAAATTACCACTATTACCTGCTGAATCTAAGCAAAAAATAGAGGTCATCAGTAAACCATCAGCTTTATATCAGCAAATTTGTAGCGTATTTTTTCTAACATTCGCGACAATACAAAATACAACAAACCTAAATGAATAAAACAATAGTTATGAATTCAGCCAGGTAAAACACAAAATTTTACCTGAAGATAACAATATGAAGAGAATAATATGAAGACTCCTTTTACCCATCAATCCCGTACAATATTTACTACCGTTAATGCTAAAACATTCGCAAGATTTATAAAAAAATTTGCGCTATTGCCAATATTATTTGTCAGCCAGTTTGTTTTTGCTAACGATATTACTAGCCATGAAGTGCCACAAGTTAAAGTCAACTTGGGGAAGCAAATTTCTTTTTATTCCGAAAACCTGAAGGAGAAACGAGAATTTTTCATTCGGTTACCCGATAATTACGAAAAAACAAAACGTAATTATCCCGTAATTTACTTACTTGATGCAAATAACGAGATCATGACTTATATGAAGGGTCTCTACTTTAATTCTGTCATTGAAATTGAACGATTAATGCAACATGGAGATATTCCCGAGAGTATTATTGTCGGTATTCCCTTTAAGAAAGAGCAATGGTTCAGCAATGTTTCTAGCAACCCACAACCTTTCAGAAACTACTTAACCAAAGAGTTATCAAGTTATATTAACGATAATTACCGTACCATTAACAATAATATTTTAATCGGCCAATCTTATTCTGCAACATTCGTTATAAATACCTTGCCCAAGAGCAGCGACACCTTTAGTAGCTATATTGCAATAGAACCGATTTTACCCAGTAACGCCTATGAAAACGCGGTCAAAAGTTATCAAGATATCTCAATTAAAAATAGCGATTTACAAATCATTTTAGGGGGAGCAGTTTTCTTGCCTGAAACCGAAGCGTTAAGAAAGCAGATCACTCGTTCCGCAGGTAAAATGGCTAATATTAGTCTTGAGGTTTTTCCGACAGAGGATCATGGTTCGGTTTATTACCCAGCGCTTAACCTTGGATTGAGAACTCACTTTGCAGATTATCGAAAACCTACTAAAAGTCAGATATTGAGCGCTAATTTCGACCATCCAGCTTTGTTAAATTATTTTGAAAAAAGAGCTGAAAAATATCAAGTTGAAACGAGCGAAAAGGTATTTCAAGATGCTCTCTTTCTGACTATTTATCATCAGATGATAGCCAAAAAATTTGAGCAAGCATTTGCCTTATGGCCGATCTGGATATCACCAAACAAACTATATAATGCTAACCGCGCAATCACCCATTTCCAGCGTAATAACGATAGCGACTCAGTTGTTTTACTTTTACAACATTTAGTCATAGCTATGCCAAACTCAGTAAGCGCTTTAGATCGCCTAGCAACACTTTATCATCAAAACAAACAACTTGAACAAGCAAGTAAATACCGCTTAAAAGTAGAACATCTATTAACTGACATTTTTAGCAAATCAGTAACTCCACAACAAGAAAGTAGTTTGAATAGCTATGGTTATAGTTTACTGAGCGAAAAAAGAAACCATGAAGCGATAGCGGTATTTAAACGTATAACTCAAGCAAGAGTAGATTCAATAAATGCTTATGATAGCTTGGCAGATGCTTATGAAGCAGCGAAAAATAATCCTGAAGCAATTAAAGCGCTAGAGAAAGCTATTCTATTAGCTAATAACAAAGAAAATGTGAGTACTGCGTCTTTCCAACAAAGATTGAATCAATTAAAAAAAATTGAAAAAAGTGGTTAAATCTTAACTCCAAGCGACATAATCAAATATTTGATTATGTCTAGTACAGACAAACAAATTCCCCAATTAAAGGCGACAAAAATGAAAATCACGTTAATGAAGATGAATGCTCTAGTCATATCGATGCTCTGTTTAACAAATTTATCTTATGCAACTGAGCTCACTATTGAGCATGTAGCAAATGCCGGAGTTAGAATTGTATCCGATGAGAGCGCTATATTAGTTGACGCATTGTTTAATACCAATAAGTACTATAACTACTTAGACGATAAAGAATTTAAGCGGTTAAATAGCAAAAATTCAGACATAGCTTTGGTGACTCACTCTCACTCAGATCACTACTCTGCTGATCGAGCACTTACTTTTTTACAAAGCCACCCAGAAACAGTTCTCGTTGCACCTCTATCAGTAACGACAGAATTACAGGGAAAAGTTGAAAACAAGCAATTACATGCGTCTCGTTTGACTGGCTTCACGCAAAAACAATTAGATCACAAAAATATCACCATTACTGCATTGAACTTTCCTCATGCGGCTAATTTTAGACCCAAGACCCCAGAGAGTATTAAGATTAAGTTTCATAAAGAGTTTCCTAACTACGCTTATTTAATTGAAGTTAACAATTGGAAAATTCTGCATATTGGCGACGGTGACTTTACTTCACCTGAAATAGATGTTGAAAAATTAATGAAGATGAATATTGATGTAGCATTACTGCCTTCATGGGTCCCTGAGGAAGATGGCGGCTTAGAATTTATTAAACGTATAAAGGCTAAAAAAGTAGTCTTTATGCATTTAACAGACATAGAGATAGTGCCATATAAAAAGATGTTGGCAGGCGTTTTACCCAATGCCGAAATGTTGATAACCGGATTTGAAAGCGTAACGCTTGAGAAATAAAAATCACGCTCAATTAGGAATTTTCATATTTGAAGATGGAAAAGGAATACTTATATCCGCTCTACTTCAATATACAGGTTTCAGAATCTTGAAGTAGAACGGGTATATACAAGAGCATTGGTAAATATTGAAAGGTATGAGATATTAACGCTAACAAGCAATAATATAAGTTAAGGGTAAACATGTTAATAAACAGAATAATGGTATTAAGTATTTCACTACTTTGTACTTTATCAAGCCACGCATCTACAAAAGTATCTTGGCCAGATGAACACTGGAAAGTATCAAGCCCTGAAGCAGAAGGTGTTGGCTCAAAAGTAATTAAAGAAATAGTTAATGATATAGAAAGTGGTGTTTATGGCTCAGTTGATCATTTCCTGCTTATAAAAAATGGTCGAATTATTGCCGACCATAAATACTCGGTTGACTATGATGAAATACTGGCGCAAAACAAAACAGCCAAGCCTACCAATGCTCAGATAATTCCTGAACAGTACAACTATGACGATACTAATTGGCACCCTTTTTATAACAAAACTAATTTACATACATTACAGTCAGTAACTAAAAGTATAACCTCTGCCGCTTTTGGTATTGCTATAGACGAAGGGCTAATTAAGGATGTTAATCAGCCCATTTATCCATATTTCAAAAATTTCAATTACGACATGTCTGATCCGAGAAAGTCAGAGATCACCATTGAAGATTTATTAACAATGCGTACCGGTATCGATTGGTTTACTGATGGTGGTTACGATAACGATAAACACAGTACTATTGTTATGGAGAACTCTGATAATTGGCTTCAATATATACTGGACCGTCCTATGGACAAAAAACCAGGTACATCGTATGAGTATAATGATGGCTCTAGTGTTTTACTTGGCAAAATATTGAGTGAAGCAACAGGAATTAGAGCTGATGAATGGGCCAAAAAGAAGCTATTTTCGCCCATAGGCATTCATAACTTCAAGTGGAAAATAACACCTAAAGGTGAAGCAGATACCGAAGGAGGACTTTACCTTTCTACTTATGATCTTGCTCGAGTTGCTTATTTGTTTTTACGTGAAGGACAATGGAAGGGAAAACAAATAATATCTAAAGAATGGATTAAAAAGTCTGTATCTGCAATTGTTGAAGACATTAACCCTGGCACTGAAAGAGTTAACCCTGGCTATGGCTATCAATGGTATTCAACAGGGAAAGGTGAATCTTCAATTTATCTTGGCGCTGGATATGGTGGGCAGTATATCGTTGTTTCTCCTGAGTTTGATATTGTCATGATTTTTAATAGTTGGAGTGTCCATAAAAAGGCAAAAAAATCACTTTATAGAGCTTTAGAAGAAATCATAATCCCCGCAATTAAAAATAAAGCATCATAACTCCCTTCTCCTAACGGTAAACATATAGCTATGAAATTGTTGAACTATTCAGCACTCATAGCTATAAACCTAAAGGGTCTAGAATCCTTAAAAGCAGACAATGAGGGCAATATTTAGATCTGTTATATTTGAGGTAGATACCTGCGATGAATTTATTATTAAGGTCAATAAATCCATCGAAAGTGTAAGAGTACTTTTAGAACCTTCTATTTAGATAAACGATAAATCAAAATTGCTGTTTTTTCGATGTTTTTATTTAAGGTGGTTAAATCTGCAATTTCATTTTTTGTATGAGCGCCAGAGCCCATTAATCCTAAACCATCGAGTGACATCTCAACATGCTCAGCTGCAAATGAAATATCCGCTGCCCCTGCTTTTCGTGGATTGGCAGGTTTTACCGCGTTATATCCTAAGTCTTGACTCACTTGGCTATATTGCTTCAATAAACCTAGGTTACCTTGGGTAAGTGCCATCGGTGGATAACCCACTTCGAACATAAGTTCAGCTTGAGTGTGGTTTAAGTTATTTTTAACAATATTTTGCATCGTTTGTTTCGCGCTTTTAAGCTGCTTAATTGAAAGTGCTCTTAAATCGCCTTTTACTTTCGCTTTCTGTGCAATAACATTATTTTTACCAAATGCCGAACCTGATGATTTATCTAAATCAAAGTCGATACTCGTACCACCGATGATCATGCCAGGGTTAAAAGTCAGGTTTTCTTCTTGTTCCAATTGCGATCTAAAAGCTTCTAAAATACGCGCAGTTTCATAAATTGCACCATAACCAATTTCATCATTAAAAATTTGAGACGAGTGTGCCGGTTTACCTTTAACGTTTAAAGTCCAACCTGTGTAACCTCTTCGTGCCGCCATACCAGTATCTATATTGTTATCACCATTTTCAAACCCCAGTGCAATATCAGCCCAAATTGCGCCATCAACGATAGCTTTTTTCGATAAAGACAAAGGGCGTCCACTGCTTTCTTCATCTCCAGTTAAAAGCACTTTTATGCTGACATTATCCAATAGGTTAAGTTTTTTCAATGTGCGCAATGCCGAGATTATAATTGCATTACCGCCTTTCATATCAGCAACACCAGGACCTGCTGCTTGTGTTTCACTCAGCTTTGTAAACTTTTGAAAGTTATCATTTTTAGCAAATACAGTATCTAAATGACCAATCATTAGAATTTTAAGCGCGCTTGCATTGCTGCTTTGATGAGTCGCTAAAATATGTCCTGCACGATTAAAAGCACTACCGTCTAACCATTGCACTTCGAAGCCTATTTCTAAAAGTTGCTGCTTAGCCAATAAACCGACCTGCTTTACCCCCTCAAAATTCATTGAGCCACTATTTATATTCACCGCTTGTTCGATGTCTTTTAGGGTTTGTGGTAAAGCTAATTTCACTTGTTTTACTATGTTTTGTTCGTTGGAATCTAAGGTTGTTTTTGCATGAGCACTCGTCACTAATGAAGAAGTAAATGAAGCGGCTAAAAAAAAGAATACAGTTGAATTATTTATTTTAAACATAGTTATCTAGCATGAATGTGAAGTGTATTTAATATCTATGAAAAGCGATTTCATTTCAAATAATTATTGGAAATAAATATAACCTTTTATTACTGTCAAAGAATATAATAAGAGAGGTAGAGCTTACCTCTTTCCCTACTACTGAAAAAAAACATAATAAATATCAGTCACACTATCCCTGCTCTATTGAAATCTGCATTGTAATAATTTCACTTTTATTTTATTGTTAAGCTAACTTCTGACATACAGTAAGTTGACTTAAAAAGGGAAGGTAAAAAAATGGAGAAATCAACGAGAAGTAAGTTAGCCCTGATAACCATCGCAGGTCTATTTTCTTATGCAATGCTTTCGAGCGCTGATAGTACTGAAGTGCATATAGGAGATACACTTAACGGGGTAACTAACGTTAGCTGTGCCGGAGGGTGTACAGTTGAACCTAAATGGTATGGTAGAAATGTTTGTGATGCTAAAAATTCCTGTGCCACGGTAAGAGGAAAATTTAGAATAGTTCCCATGGTAAAGCAGACTATTTAACTGAGAATATGGAGGTTAATTAAACATCTAGTCTTTAATGTAGAACCAAGCAATTCTATTATCAGGGAAGATAACATGCAGCTAAAAATGAAGGTGATTCTTCCAATGACTATTATCATATTGATAGCGTTGGCATCTCAGCATTTTACCTTGTCAATCGATGTTACTATTTCAAAAATCGACACACCACTATCAATTAATAATAATGCTAAACAGCGTCCGCTTGGTGCTGAAAACACGCCAATAAAAACAGTTTATGCTCCTAATATTAATTCATCCGATAAGTCATATGAAAAGGCTACTGAATTTACAGAGATAAATTCATTCAATAACTCAGAGTTTGGACCTACTGAACAAGCACTAACTACTCAGGAAGCTGATGAATTAATAATAGCAAAAGCGATAGAAATAATAAAAAGAAGAAAATATGCCGAGGATAAGGCATACCTCTACTTTCGTAAGATAAAAGATTTTGAAACTGCTTATGAAAACGATGAGG
>Ga0209292_1003317_pt1 | contig 17790 bp, 5 predicted proteins | sample GOMGulsemesocosm_2_FD_184634 | JGI IMG/M metagenome (GOLD analysis project Ga0209292, IMG submission 184634) | Methane-oxidizing microbial communities from mesocosms in the Gulf of Mexico - GOM9C Gulf of Mexico (SPAdes) (version 2) | ecosystem: Environmental > Aquatic > Marine > Cold seeps... | reverse complement strand
AGTTCACTCGGCGAGTAGCTCACTGCAGAGAGTTCTGTAAGCCGATGACTCATTATTCAGGCCTTTGAATACTAAAAGGTGCGGTGATTGATGCATACTCCCCTCCGCCTAACCGCGCGAGGGGTTTCATTTTATCCGCCGCAATATTCAATCGTTCCTTCGCATCTTTACTTACCACAGTATCATTGATGTAAAGCTGCTTAACTTCAACAAAGATAAGCGTTTGCGGTGCATCTCCAATCTCTTTAATGTCATAAAGCTCGCAGCCATAAGCAATATCACATTGCGTTAGTCTAGGTCATGTGGAAGTCACTAATAAAGTAAACGCATAACCGTGATGCGTAAGAAACAAAAAAGCACCCAACAAGGGGTAGCCAGATGACCACGACAAGTATATATTGATAAAGATAAACTAAGAATAATAAAACACTTATATAACAATGGATTATTATATATGAAGTCGATATTAGCCCTACGTAACCTATACCAAAAATACGCTCATGAATTAGAATCATCCGGATACTCATCTTTAGCGGATATTAACCAACAGACTTTGGCTCAATTTAGCCAGACTGTACAGGGTAAATTAAGTATCCAAGAAACCACAGAACTTCACGGTCACGCCAAAAAATACGTCGCACTTATGCAGGCTGAACGACGTAAAACTATCACTCGTACCAACCCACAATTAAAAAATATTAAACACTTAAACATTGCACCATTAAATGCAACGACACGTGGATTTGAAGAATCATTCGCTAAACGAGATAACGAGTACGTCGACAAAAACTCAGTGGCTTCGATGTTTTCGCCAGCAGCTTATCTGACTCAGCTTTACCAGCAAGGACGCTTACTGCATCCCGACAAATCCCCTCAACATTTAGATACTCGTCGTCCAGATCTACAATCGTTAACCTTGAGTCAGAGTAATCTTGACACAGAAGTAAGCACGCTAGCCTTGTCCAATGATATATTACGCAGCAGCCTCAACGAGACTAATTTAGACCAGAATATGGCTAACAATTTATATCCATTTGACCTTCCCTACGATGCTTCATTTAACAACATTAAAGCGACACTCCATTTACAGGAAACAAGTTTTGAACAACTCGCTGAAAGTCTCGCTCCAACAATGCCGACGGACAGTGTAGCTAACGACACCCGTCATGCATTTGTCAATAACTTGCCTCCCGCATTGGTTAATGACCTATTAGCCCCTTTCCAGAATGATGAAGGGAGTTTAACTAATTTACTTACAAGGCATTTTGGGTCAGATGCAAGTGCCGAATCATTGGCTTTAATTGAAACCTTATGTAGAAAAACGGGCATTAGCAGAAATGAGTTAAATAGCTATCTAACATTACCCGTATTTGAACAGTCAAAATCAACCATTGATAACGCCACAAGTAAAAAGCCAGCCTCTCCAGATTATTATGGTGCTCAGTATCTGGGATTGTCAGCATGTTCAGAATACGACCGTGAATCGTCAGTAGACGTTGGAACAAAAGTCGGGGCTGGAACAAGTCTTGCGATTAATAATAACCAGCTATTTCAATATGAATTTTCGTACACAAAGTTCACTAATTCCTATCAAATAATGGATTTTTCAATCGCGCCTTCGGCTGTGAGTGGTCACATATTGATAAGCGTGGCTTCAAGCCAGCCTAACTCTGCAGGAAATCTGCTCATACAAATAGATAGTGAGGAGGTTTATCGACAGTCAGAGAGTAATGAACTTAAAGGTCACTATATTTCAGTGCAAGTTCCGATAAAAGATACATTTACATTTCGAGTGATACGTGGAGAAGTTGCTTACCAAGCCGAAACAACAATTACGTTTACCAATCCTCGCTTAATACCAACTATAGCGCTTATCAAGCTCAGCCAAGTCATCCGCTATTGTCAAAAAACTGGGTTATCGCCTGCAACGCTTGATACTCTTATAAAGCTATCACAAGGTGAAGACACGGAAGCTAAAATCAACTCGCAGACACTGCAATTAACAGCGATAGTTTCAGAATATATGAAACGTTACAGTCTAAGTGAAGACGATGCAGTAGTACTGGCTGGTGGGAATATTAATATCTATGCGGCAGCAGGTGAAATAACTCAGTTTGACAAATTATTTAATACCCCCCCACTACAAGAGCTATATTTTACAACATCTGGTCAGCTCGTTTTTACCCCTGATGAAGAAGATCACAAATTTCACAGAGCCGTGTTAAAACGCGCTTTTAACATGAATGACTCTGAGTTAGAGCGTGCAGCCATCATTGTTGATTTTAATGATGATAATCCCGTTGAAAATAACATTATTAATCTGACGGATATCTACTTCCTCGCTATCCTCACTAAAATATTCCATATAACCATGTTTGAACTTGAGGCTTTGTGGAGCATATTATCTCTACCAAAAATACAGGCTGCGTCCCTCATTCAAAAAGCTCATATTGTTAAGCATTTTGAACAAGTAACTTGTTGGTTACAAACAGAAGATCTATCCGTTTATACGCTGCAAGCAATGCTAGGCAAAGAGTATCCGACGACCCTGACTCCTGAAATTGAAAATCTACTCCACAATTTATACCAATCAACAAAAGAGATTAGTCTATCCAAACCTATTAAGCCGTGTTACGCACCACACCTAGCGGGCGCGCTAAAACTGACGAGTGTAGAACAAGCGATAGTATTGCAAGACTGGATAGACTTCATTGCACAAGAACAGGGGTTATCTTTAACTTCGATTGAAAAGTTTAATGATGCAATCATCCTATTCCACAACGACACAAGTACAAATGAAAATGCAAAAAATTTAGCGGCATTTTGTCAAGCATTAGGGCAACTATCAATAATTGTGAAGCACTGGCAGTTAAGCGAGGTTGAGTTAGCCCTACTAGTGAGTAACCCGACAGTGCTTCCATCAACATCAAATTTATTATCGTTAACACTCGAAAATTTACAAAAAATTAGTCGTTTTAAACAGTTACAACAATGTTGTGGGGAGGGATCAAGTGAACTACTCACCACTTTAGGTAACAATAAGCTCTATATTATCGTGTTATCTCGCCTGTTTAACAAACCAGAAAATGAAATTATTCAGGCTGCTCTCGCTATCGGTATTCATGATTCAAACATAACGTTCAATGTTACACAGGCTGCTGATATCAATTTATGGTTAGAGAGTGCAGAAGAACTGGGCGTCTCAACGCGCTCATTACACAATATTCTCAAGCTAAAACTCATTGATACTGATGAAGACTGTACAAATCAAGCAGCAGATCTACAGGGGGGCTTACCTGCTGATAAACAGGTAGCATTAAGTGAAATACAAGATGAAACGCTGAGTACTGCATTATCTGCATGTTACCTCTATGAAGTAGCTCCCACGTTAATATCATTAGGTATACAATTAAACAATCGTAATGATATTTTCCAGCATCTTCTCATCGATAACTTAGTCAGCAGTCGTGTGATAACGACTTGTATTGCAGAGGCTATTTCCAGTGTTCAGCTCTATATTAATCGTTGTTTACAGGGAATGGAAAATGACCTTGATCGAGAACAATTACTTGATACGTACTTTGTTGAGTGGGATCAATATAATAAGCGTTATAGTACTTGGGCTGGTGTATCAAAATTAGCCTATTACCCCGAGAATTATCTAGACCCAACATTACGTTACAATCAAACCAAAATGCAAGAACAGCTGTTATCTGAAATTAGCCAGAGTCAATTATCTAAAGACTCTATTGAAACAGCCTATTTCAACTATCTGAACGGTTTCGAAGACATTGCCAACCTTAAAATCCTGAGTGGTTATCATCATGGAGTCGAATTAGATAAAGGGGTAAGCTATTTTATCGGCCGAACTAATACGGCCCCTTATCGCTATTTTTGGCGTAACCTTAATGTCGAATCAAGCGACGGTGCCGGTGGCTATGTTGCCTCAGCATGGGGCGATTGGGAAGAGATTGTTACACCATTAAACTCAGAGAATGATCAAGTACGGGCGCTTATTTTTAACAACCGTTTGTATATTGGCTGGATCGAAAAGAGTTCGTTACCAGAAACAGATGATAACGGGAATATAACCGGCAGTTGTGAAAACTACAGCTTGCAACTAAGTTATCGAAAAATTAATGGAAGTTGGTCACCAATCATAGCCTATGACTTAACGGTGAATGATGAACTATTAACAGTGGGCTTTAAATTAGGGTTTTACCTGTCTTCTACTTCTTTTGGTAGCACAATACTTATTACACTTTATGACTCGAACCAAGAACCTGGATACTACGATAACAAGATTACACTTTATGACTCGAACCAAGCACCAGGATACTACAATGACAACTGTCAATTATGCACTGTTGGTGAGATTGATAATACAATGGAGTATCGCGGCGTTTCCGATATACCGAATGCATTTAAATACTTTTCACACAACCTAAACACCACTGAAAATAAAAATAAATGTATCAGAAAAATCAATATGTATAATTACAAGGGAGAGACTGAATCAAGCGTTACAACAAATGAACTTGAAGATGTATTGAAGGTTAATGATATAGGTACAGGGTGTGAAGTTAATAATAATACTATTCCAGCGGTTATGAATTTTACCGCAAAGCTACAAATTATTAGCCCATATGCACCATTGACATTTGATGCTTATGATATCAGTAATGATAAGACGTTAGAATTATATATCAATTCACTAGCGTCACTCACAAATGTAGATATAAAACCCGAAGTTTTATATCTACGTGACGATGTCATTCAACAATCAGGTCTGGATAATATATATAGTGGCCTCGGATTTGTGGGTCCTGTTTTTAGACAGTATCGTGTTAGTTTTCGAATATATAAAACGACGAATAAAAGAAAGTATTTATTTGTTGGTTCGTATGCTGGCATGTGGAGAATTGATATTTCGCGGGGAACTCGTGCTTATCCAGAATTCTCGAATAATGATGATGCTGCAAAGGAACAATATTATACACTGCTATCGACGTTTGATGAATTATATCGTAAGTCGGTGAAAAAAGAACCGTTTATATTTACAGAACAAATCGGCTTTATTGACATAGAAATGTTGGTCACCTGTTCAGATTCAGGTACAAATGAGTGGTTTGACAGCAACCAGTTATATTTTCTATATACCGACAATCCGGTACTAAATGAAAACTGCGAGGAGGAGGAGGTTTTATATAATCAGGATGATTTAACTGCTTTAGAGCATATTATTGATAATTGTACTAATTTAAAACGTCTTGAATATCAATTCGGAGATCTCTCTGGTGACTTACATGAAGGAGACAACAATATTGACGGTCAGCCGTGCCCCCCGTTGGAAATAACGAATACTCAAACAGAAAAAAATATCGATTTAGTCATCCTTTCAGGGCGTGATGAGTATCGTAAATCTTATAACTTTAAAGCGATAGCTGAAACAGAACTCGCGATCAATCCGAGTGATTTTGCTCAGATCATACAGGGTGAAAATCAGGCGATATACCTTGACTTACAACAAACTAAACGCACACGTTTGAATACTTTGTTTGCAAATGAACTCATCAAACGTGCAAGCAGTGGACTAGATAACGTACTCAACTGGAATACACAGCAACTACCCGAGCCGAAGTTAGGCGCAGGTGGGTATGTGGATGTGACATTTGCACCTTATACAGCTCAAACAAATGGAGACAGTAAATGGTTTGAAATTTACCGCCAAGGAATTGATGGTCAGAAAGAAGTAAGCGTTCTACTTGCAGAGGGACTTCTATCTGATTTTCAACCTGTGACTCAGCGAGTGTACTTAGCTTATACAGGAAAAGAGGCTTGGACTAACATATTCCACATTGCTCCCAAATATTCAAACGGCTTGATTGACATAAGCCAATCTCAACGATTCAGCTATGATCCAAAAAGTGATGTATTATCAGAATATACTGAGCAATCAAACCACCTAAATAAGGGAAGAACTCCAGGTATTATAAATTCATCGGTCGTAAATACGAACGTTGAACCCATGGATTTTAGTGGTGCGAATGGGCTCTATTTTTGGGAGCTATTTTACTATACACCGATGCTTGTTGCTGAGCAGTCACTCAAAACGATGAATTTCGAAGAAGCCGAAAAATGGCTCAAGTATGTGTATAGTCCACAAGGATACCTAGTCGAGGGTGGATTAGCCGCCTCATCAGTGCGTTATTGGAATGTTAGACCGCTAGAAGAGGATACAGCCTGGGACGAAACTCAAACAGACAGTACCGATCCCGATGTCGTTGCGCAGGGCGACCCTATGCATTATAAAGTGGCTACGTACATGAAGCTACAAGATTTACTGATCGCCCACGGGGATATGGCCTATCGACAACTGGAACGAGATTCTCTAGCAGAAGCAAAGATGTGGTATACCAGCGCACTTAACCTTTTGGGTGACGAGCCAGATCTGCCGAAAACGGGTAATTGGAATGAACCAACACTGGGCGTAGCCGCGACGGTACCAATAACGGAAGAACAAGAACAACCACAGTCACGTACCGCGAATGGTTTAATAGGGGTATTCCTCCCCACTGAAAACGAGAAACTAAAAGGCTACTGGCAAACGCTTAATCAACGCTTATACAATCTGCGCAATAACCTAAGCATTGATGGTCAGCCACTAACGTTACCATTGTATGCGACACCCGCCGATCCAAAAGCATTACAGAATGCAGCAGCTGCTGCTAGTGCTAACGGTAATACGCAACAATATGATGTGAATATTGCTATCCAACGCTTTCCATTTATGCTTGATAACGCCCGAAATCTAGTCTCACAGTTGACTCAATTCGGTAGTACTCTTGCTTCAGTGTTTGAACGCAAGGACAGCGAGGCGCTCAGCACGCTACTGCAAAATCAAGCAAGCAAGTTAATGGAACAAAGCTTACAATATCAAGACAAAAATATCGAACAATTGCAAGCTGAACAACAAACCTTAGTCGTAAGTTTAGACGCTGCTAAAGCAAGGTGTGATACCTACCATAAACTTCTGGATGAAGGGGTTAGTCGCACCGAGCAACAGTGCATCGAACTGCGTCTATCTTCAGGTTCTTTAGCTATCGCAGCTAACTTATTACGTAATGCGGGTGCTGTTTTAGACTTGGCGCCAAATACTTTTGGTATGGCGGTCGGTGGCTCTCACTGGGGCTCAGTAACAACGGCGACTGCAAATGGAATGGATATTTTATCTAGCGGAAAATCGATGTCTGCAGAAGCTCTTTCTACGTCAGAACAATACCGCCGTCGCGAACAGGAGTGGGTACAGCAACAGGAGGCGGCCGAGTACGACGTTCAACAGATTGAAGCACAGCAAACCAGCCAAAGTATCCAGCTTGAGGCCGCCCAACAACAGAAGCGTTATCTAGAGACACAGCAAGCGCAAACTCAAGATCAATTAGACTATCTCAAAACCAAATTCAGTAACGAAACCTTGTATAGCTGGATGCAAGGTCGACTATCTGCCATTTTCTACCAATTCTACGATCTCACTGTCGCTCGCTGTTTAAAAGCGCAGTTAGGTTACCAATGGGAAACGAAATGTTCTACCACCTTTATCCAGACTGGGGCATGGGATAGTAATCATGCAGGTTTATTGTGCGGTGAAGCGCTCATGCTCAATCTGGCTCAAATGGAAGCCGCTTATTTAGAATGGGATGAACGAACACTTGAGGTACAGCGCACTGTATCCATGGCTCAGGCTATGGAACTAAATAGCGCTGAGTTTACTCATAAGATCAAAGAGGTATTGAGTGATAGTAAATCAGGTGACCAAGACGATACTGACGGTACACACACCATAGAGTTCAAGGACTCTCAACTTATCGCAACCATCAACCTTTCTAGCTTGGAGTTAAACAAAGATTATCCAGAGAACTTGGGGAACACGCGTCGTATCAAACAGGTCAGCGTATCTCTGCCAGCCTTGTTAGGGCCTTATCAAGATATCCAAGCTGTGTTGGCATACAGTGGTACTGGCGGTGGGATCCACCAGAGCTGTCGCCATGCAGCTATATCACATGGGCTCAATGACAGTGGCTTGTTTCAGCTGGACTTTAACGATAGCAAATATCTGCCGTTTGAAGGCTTACCAATTGTGGGCGACGACGGTAATAGTAGCTTGTCATTAAGCTTCCCTAACGCAAAGGGTAAGCAACAAGCCTTGCTGGAAAGTTTAAGCGATATCATACTGCATATCCGCTATACCATCCGTAATTAAACTAAAAATAAATCACGTTTTTATCAAGACGTGACGCGTTATTTATGGTTTCACCTCAGCCACAGGATTGTGGTGAAACCTAAGTTTATTCTCGCTTACTCTGCATTATTTCATATTGCTCAATAGCGTTTTGTCACTGGATATATTTATGTCACAACCCACGAATAATTTGACCATCAACTCTCCTCAGTTACCACAACAGGGAGGAACCATTGCCACGGTTCAAACTACACCAGGCCACGCAGGCCCCACTGGTGATTTACAATTTTCGATCCCTCTACCTATCAGCAGTGGCCGTGATTTAACACCTTCCCTTGCTCTGCAGTATCAAACGGCTCAGGGGAATAGTCCCTTTGGCGTGGGCTGGCAATTACCCCTACTGTCAATTTGCTTACACACCAAACACGGTACCCCCCAATATAATGGCTCCGACCATTACGTAGGTCCGAGCGGCGAAGTGCTCGAACCAGAACGTGATAAAGCCGGGAATATTGTACGTAACACTCGCTCGAAATTTGGCTCAACACAGTTGGGTGATCACGAAGTAATACGCTATCACTCACGAGTCGCTGGCGGATATGAGCGTTATGAACATTGGAAAGTGTTATCGACTGACCCAGAACAAATATTCTGGTTGATTTTCGAACCCGATGGCACGCTTCACTGCCTCGGTAAATCACCTTTATCCCAAACTAGCGACAAAGGACGCATTGCCGAATGGTCTATCGAAGAAAGTCTGTCACCTCATGGGGAACATATTCATTATGTGTATGAAGCAGAAAACGATGACGGGATTAATACCAGCCTACCTCCGGAAGATGTAAGAAATCGAAGCGCACTATCCTATTTAACTCAGGTGTTTTATGGCAATGTTGTCGCATCTTCTGAACTTTATTGCTGGCGTGATAGCTGGCCAGATAAAGCAAATGGGTGGCTGTTCAGCCTCGTTTTTGACTATGGTCAACGCAGTCTAGAGACGAGTAAGCCCCCTGAATGGTCTACCACAACGCTTTGGCCTGCGCGCCAAGACCCTTTTTCCGACTACCATTACGGCTTTGAAGTTCGCTGCCACCGTATTTGCCATCAGGTTTTAATGTTCCACCACTTTCCCGATGAGCTAACAGTACTACCTATGTTAGTACAGCGGTTGATACTCAAGTACGATCAAAATAAAATGCTAAGCCGCCTGCAATCTGCACAAACATGGGCGTATGGGGTTGATTCCAAAAACCAGACTATTGTTGAATCCCATCCGGCATTGTTGCTCGGTTATCAGGATTTTACATTACCAGCTGTTCCTCAATGGCAGACTCTCGGTCCAACACCTGGGATTGATGATGCCCCCTTCTACCAATTGGTGGATTTGTATGGAGAAGGATTACCTGGTGTACTATACCGCTCAGGAACGGACTGGCGATACCGTTCACCTCGACGAGGGTGTAAACACAATAACGCAATAACCTACAGTGATTGGTGCTCAGTGCCATCTGTGCCCTCATTGCAAAACGGTAAGCAAGTATTAACCGATATAACGGGTGATGGTCGTCTAGACTGGATAGTGCTACAACCCGGTTTGAATGGCTTTTTCACCCTAAACGATAATCAGACTTGGCAATCATTTACACCATTTTCAGCTGTCCCGTCAGAACTATTAAGTGGTGAAGGTGTTTTTGCCAATATCACAGGTGCTGGTTTACCTGATGTTGCCGTCATTGGGCCTAATAGTGTACGCTTTTATCCCAATACTCGGCAGGGATTTTCTCAAGGCGAGCATACCACCCTTAACGCATTAAACGTACCACTGCCAATGCAGCGCTATAACGAAGATACTTTGGTGGCATTTGGTGATGTACTGGGTTCCGGACAATCACACCTGATTGAAATAACCGAGAAAACCGTACACTGCTGGCCTAATTTAGGGCGTGGCGAGTTTGGCGACCGCATAGAATTTGATTGGCTGTGGTCTAGCGACTGTGCTTTCCAGCCTCACCGATTATATATGGTTGATCTTGATGGTTCTGGTGCTGACTCTCTTGTCTACGTGCATTCAGACAAGATCACATTATACAAAAACTTGTCTGGAAATGGCTTCGAGTCCGGAAAAGATATCTCTCTGCCTGAAGGGGCTGGTTTTGATGATACCTGCCAACTTACATTTGCAGACTGGCAAGCAAGTGGTGGCATGTCTGTATTACTCTCTGTGCCCCATATGGCACCAGCCCATTATGTATTACCTTTGACCGCCCACAAACCTTATTTGATCTCTCAGTTAGACAATCAATGTGGCGCTATCAGCCAAGTGACCTACCGCCATTCAGGGCAAGAATGGTTAGATGAAAAAGCAGGTAATAATAACGCAATCTGCTCGCTTCCAATGTCGGTATACTTGGTCAAAAAAATGACTCAAACCGATCAGGTCACAGGTAATCAAATGACTCAGAGCTTTACTTATCGTCATGGTGTCTATGATGGAATTGAGCGTGAATATCGAGGGTTTGGATATGTAGAAACACTCGACACGGAGCAACTTTCCGATCTCCAAACTGATACAGATTCACCGCCACTTAAAACATGTCGCTGGTATCATGTCGGTAATAAAAAACAAACAGCTTCTTACTGGCAAGATGATGATAAAGCGTATACGTTAAAAGACACTTACTTCGATGGTTGGAATCCGTCAGAATCTGAACGATGGTGGATTGATCGAGCCTTGGTTGGCACACTACAGCGAGAAGAAGTGTACGGCTTAGATGATAGTGAGCTTGAGGCTAACCCCTATACCGTACAGAGTATACGTTATCAAGTCACACTGATTCAACCTGGGATAGACGCTATAGCAGCCCCAACGTTAATGATGACATCTGTAGAGCAGCTCAGCTATGACTATGAACGTATCAGTGCAGATCCGAGCTGCCAGCATACGCTCACCATCGCGTTTGATGACTACGGACTACCTAAACATGCCGTTGCTATTAATTATCCAAGACGACCTATAAAAAATGGTGTATGGACAGACATTTACTCAGTTTCCGATCAAGTTGACGTTGATGAGCAGCAGTTTGTGCTTAGACTGAATGAGAGTTTGAACGCTTACCTTCAAGAAGAAACCGATACTTATAGTGTGATTGGCCTTCCCTTTGAAAGCCGGAGCAATGTCATTGAGGGGCAAGAAAAGGATGTACCTGCGGCTGGGTTTTATGTTGAATTTTTCAAAAAGAACCCGCGTATGGTTCCAAATTCAATACGTCATTTTGCAGGACAGCAAAAACGTTACTATATCCAAAACAACGAACCTGTGGGGTTCTCGTACCCGCCGAGGGTCGTTCATGTGGAAACCGCGGTACTTGATGATGTTGCATTAAAAGCTTATGAAGAAGTACTGACAGCAGATCAGTTAATCTCCGAGTTAAACGCTGCTGGATATCAATTTGTTCCTAGGGTACAGCCTTCTAGAGGCGAAAATGGCGTGTGGGTGGCACCTCAATCTTACACTCGTTATCTCGGTGCTGAAGACTTTTATTTACCCATCGCGTCCCGGACAACAACATTAGTCGGTGAAAGTCAGGTTACTTATGACAAATATCACTTATCGGTGACGTCAATGAAAGATGCGGCAAATAATATAACGACAGCTACAGTTAACTACCAACAATTGCTCCCCCACACCCTAACGGATTTGAACGAGAATACGCAACAAGTGGCGACGAGTCCTTTAGGAATTCCAGTGAACGGTTCATTCTATGGCACCGAGAAGGGAACGAAGACAGGTTTTCCTCCGCTAATCAATAGTATTACTACGCAGCTAGATGTCGCAACTCTGATAGAAGAAGCCGGAACGACGATACAGCAAGAAGCATCGCTATTTGCCTGTGATGAATTCAGCTGGCAATCGGAAGTACCTATGCCATTGCATCAAGTGGTATTAACAGCAGACGCTTATCCGGACGACATCAAAAGTCAGCAAATACAGGTTCAGTTAGCCTACAGCGATGGGTTTGGACGCGCTTTACAGCGTTTACAAAAAGTGGCGCCAGGACTCGCTTATCAACGTACAGATGAAGGCGAATTAGCCGTTGATGCAAAAGATCAGTTAATTGAGGCGCACACAGAAACGCGCTGGCAAGTTTCAGGGAGAGTTGAGTATAACAACAAAGGTCAGGTGGTCAGGCAATACCAACCTTACTTTGTTGACGACTGGCGCTATCTCACTAATACCGCTACGCAAGCACAAGGATATGCTGACACACACTACTACGACGCCCTTGGCCGAGAGATCAAAGTCGTCACTGCGAAAGGTTTTGAACGCCGAAATTACTATACACCTTGGTTTACCATCGCTGAAGATGAGAATGACACTTGGTCTGAAGTATCACCGTCACATTAACCTTAATTAACCCTCATCAACCAACGCCTTAATATCTGGGCGTTCGTTTTTGTCTACAAGGAGTTTTGCTTTATGTCTACATCCAGTTCTGCCGCTCTATTCAAGGGAACCCCCACCATTTCAGTTAAGGATAACCGTGGTTTAGCCGTTCGTACGGTTCAATATAACCGCACAACAGTAACCGATAAGCTAGACTGTTTAATCACCCGGTCCACCTACAATGCCATTGGCCAATTGAAATCTTCCTCCGACCCACGCTTGTTTGAAAAAGGGATTGATAATATATCCCAAATTAACAGCCTATCTGGTCAGGCACTACGTATAGACAGTGTCGATCAAGCTTGGAACCTTGTTCTTACCGATATTGAAGGTGTCCCTCACAAAGAGTGGGAAGAAGGCGGTGTGGCTCGCCGTTATGAATACAATAAAGAGTTTCATCGCCCGACTGCGGCATATGATATTAAGAACGGCCTTGAACAAGTCACAAATCGATTTATCTACGGTACAGCCTCGGATGTAGGGATGAATCTTAACACTCAAGTTATTCGCCATTACGATAACGCAGGCTTACTCGTCATAGACAGTATCTGTCTGACGGGACAAGTGTTAACACAAAGTCGCCAGCTGTTGTCTTCATCAATCAGCCTTAGTGACTGGCAAGGAACCATCGAAACAGAGTGGCAAAATAAACTAGAACCCACGGTTTGCATGACTAATTGCAGCTATGACGCCTTGGGTGGTCTATTAACGCAGGTTGACGCCAACAAAAATAAGCAACGTCATGAATACGATGTGGCTGGTTTACTCAAGGCCAGTTACCTTAAGCTAAAAGGTGAACAAACAGAGCACGTTATTGTACATGGGCTAGAATTCTATGCGAATGGTCAAAAAGCTAAAGAGATAGCCGGTAATGGCATAAAAACCTTCTATACCTACGATCCGATGGATCAACGCTTATTGTCAGTCACGACAACGCGCCCAGAAAAAGAAAATAGAAATACTCAACTACAAGACCTACGCTATAGCTATGATCCTGTCGGTAACATCATGTCGATTAATGATGCCACGCAAACAACCCGCTTTTATAAAAATCAAAAAGTATCCGCCGAGAAAACCTATCAATACGACACCTTATATCAACTTGTTCAAGCCACAGGTCGAGAAAATGATAACGACAACAATCAATATATTAACTATAGGCGCACATACAGCTATGACCGTAGCGGTAACTTAGAACAACTCCAGCATACAGGAGGTAGCTCGTTTACCAATACCTTCGTAGTATCAGATAAAACCAACCGTTTGGTACAGCAAAATGATACCTCACCGATTCTCCCAGATCAGGTCGATGAGCACTTTGACACTCACGGTAACCTTCTAAACCTAGAAGATGGTAAAAAACTCACATGGGGGCGACTAGACCAACTGAGAACCGTTGCGATCACCTCTCAGAAGCAAGAGCACTACCAATATAGCGAGCAGGGAAAGCGAATTCGAAAAACACAACAAGGGGATAATCAGCAACATCAGGTGACATACCTATCAGGTTTAGAATTAAGACGCACATACAATACGCAGAAATCAAGCCATACACTGACAGAAGATCTGCATGTGTTAACCGTGAGCAACACAGGCCGCAGTAAGGTGAGAGTATTACATTGGGAGGACGGGGTTGGTAAGCCTAATAGCATCGACAATAATCAAATACGTTATAGCTTGGATAACCATCTGGGTAGTTCCAATCTTGAATTAGACCAGCGTGCCGACATCATTAGTCATGAAGAATATTATCCGTTTGGAGGCACAGCGATGTGGTCCGCCAGAAATGAAAGTGAAGCAAAATATAAAATCGTCAGGTATTCAGGTAAAGAGCGTGATGATACTGGATTATATTATTACGATTATCGTTATTATATGCCATGGATGTGTCGATGGATCAATCCAGACCCTTCCGGTACCGCTGATGGATTGAATGTGTATCAGATGGTGAGAAATAACCCTGTAAATAATACTGACATGTCAGGCCTAAAAACTATCGCGCAGAGCCTTTTGTCTTCAGCTGCATCAATCATTAGCAATGGCATTTCCATACCAAGCTTTTCATGGCCAAGTTTTTCATGGCCAAGTTTTTCATTCAGTAGCATTCATCCCCTATCACTTATTATGACGGTTGCTAAACTAGCTTATAAGAAAGTATTCAAAAACACTGTAAATAAAATATTAGATCACGCTGAAACGAATGAACAACGAATCCAATATGCTCGATGTATAAAAGCAGCAGGTATGGGTGTCGGATTAGGCGTCACCGCGTTAATCACCGTAGTAAGTGCAGGAGCCATTCCTGCCGTTATTATAGGTGCTGTTGCAGCTGCAGCAGCCGTTGGTGGATTGATGGGTTATTTCAGCAGCCATATGACGTCTGCTTTTTCTAAACTATTAAATAAATTACCTGGAAAAACAGCCGTTAAATCTGCAACTGCAACACAATTTGGTAATGCTGTCAGTGGTGGAAATTCGACATCAGCAATCAATGCAGGATTAATAGAAGCGCCAACGAGTCAAGCCTTAAAAGCGGCAGGTAAACACTCAGACGTGAGAATTGAAGCAGGAGCACAAATTGGCGTGGCAGCAGGGACAGATGTTCAAATAAATGGAGATAAAGTAGGTAAGGTATCGCAATATACCGCGCCTTTATCTGTTTCTATTGCTGCATTTGGCGCAGAAAAAAGATCAGACCTGCATGGTTCTGGAGAAATTGCAGCAATGAGCGCCAATCAAGGGGCCAGAACTGGAAAAAGTTGGGACGAATCTCTAGGTTTAAAAAATTCCCGTATTGGAGGAGCTGTTGTTTCAGGTGTAGCTTATTGCGCTGTTGGTCCCGCAGGAGCAAAAGTTGCGGATGTATTAAGTTCTGGGATATTAGAACCTATACTCTCGGCTACTACTGCTGCAGCCGCTACTTTTACTCACGTTAGGGCGAATGCAACTGATAATTTTAAAGACTTTAAAAATCTATCTTTTGATTAAATTTACATACATTTAGCCGCTACAACCCTGCTGATATAAATGAGAAGGAACGTCTAAGATTAATAACCTTAGACGTTCCTTCTACAGATTTGGTTATAACAAACCAAGAATTATAACTTCATGTGTAAGATTGGGAGTGGTGACTCACTCCGGCCTTTGAATACTAAAAGGTGCTGTAATTGATGCATACTCCCCGCCCCCTAATCGAGCCAAAGGTTTGACTTTATCTGCTGCAATATTCAATCGTTCCTTCGCATCTTTACTTACCACAGTATCATTGATGTAAAGCTGCTTAACTTCAACAAAGATAAGTGTTTGCGGTGCATCTCCAATCTCTTTAATTTCATAAAGCTCGCAGCCATAAGCAATATCACATTGCGTTAGTCTAGGTAGCGAGAAATCATCAAAGGCAGTGGTCGTTAATCCCGCATTAGCAAGTTCAGATTCACCATGCGCTAATGTGGCGGCAGTTTGTGTGACAATGTCAGCTTGATCATCTGATGCAATGTGAATAACCATTTTCTTATTTTTAAGGATGTTGGTGAGTGTATCTTTGTTATCCCCATTCGGCTTTTTCCCAACCGAGATCATTAACAACGCAGGTTTACTTGATACCGCAGTAAAATACGAAAACGGTGCTAAGTTATAGCTCGCATCACCCGAGTCTGTCAGTACCCAAGCAATAGGTCGTGGGATAATCGTTTGTGTCATCAAGTGATAACCTTGATTGGCTGAAAAGTCTGAAAAGTTTAACTGCATGTCACTAAGTCCCTGTTATAGCAAAGATAGTATCGTGACATATCAGAGGTTGTTAGCCTAGGTCTAATTTATACTTACAAATGACTAGCACTAACAAAAAAATATCTATTTAACATAGACTACAAGATAAAACGTTCTGACTATGAATTTATCACCCACGCCTGTATCATAACCAAGCTACTGAAACTATAGCTATAAGGCTACGTCAGAAAGACCATATTAAACCAGTAATAGGACACTATGGAAAAGAAAAACCAAGGCATACAATCTGTAGAGCAAGCCTTTGAGATTATCGATTTTTTCTCTAACAAAAATCACGCAATCTCGTTAGGTGATGCAGCTGTCGAAATGGATATATCTAAAAGTAAACTCCATAAATATCTAGCAAGCTTTCTGCGTATTGGGGTCATCATTCAAGACGTAAATGGTAACTACTGCCACGGGTCAAAGCTGATCGAACTTGGTGCCAAAATCCTTGGTCATACAGATATTCTCCACGTCTGTGAACCAGAATTACAACGATTAAGACTAGAAACGCAAGAAGCAACCGCTCTCGCCGTTTGGACGACACAGGGGCCAATGATTGTTCGCTTCCTCGAAAGCCCATACCCTATCGCAATAAGCTTTAGAGTCGGTTTTCACGCACCGCTAACTGGCAGCTCTGTCGGCATGTGTTTTGCGGCATTTTCACCGGAAGAAGCTTACCAACATCTTTTAAAAGCAGAAACGAAAGATCAAGCACAGCTGGACAAAGCGTTTAAACAAGGCCTAATATCGATAAAAGATGAAGGTTATGCGATTCGAAATAAAGTAAACCCAAGCATACCGGGTGCCAAAGCGATATCAGCACCTGTCTTTGACGCAACAGGCAATATAGTTGCGTGTATTCTCATCATCGGTTTCAAGCAAGAACATTCTATCCAAGAAAAAGACATAAAAGCGATACGCGATACGAGTAAACGATTGTCTCAACACTTAGGCTACACGGTGACTAAAGCGGTGAAGTAAAGGTGATAGACAACTCGCTTTTAAACCATTGGCCCGAATAACCGAAGGTCCCAGTTCTCTATAACGTCGTTTTCGAGGCGACGTTCGACAAGCCTTCTCCATGAATCGACCAATGGTAACTCCAGAACTTGTATGAGCGCTTGCTTGTCTAAACACCCCGTGAAAATCAAGCTCATTATTCTTGCGACAGACCAATCCGGGTAAGGTCGTTCACAAAGTAAAATCTCATCACCAACGCCGATTTTACCTTCTTCCAACACCCGAAAATACCAACCTGTCCGTAGGGTATCTTGTAGTTTTAGCGCCATCTCGTGTTGTTCAAATCTTTCGTTTAATTTCCAACAAGGCATAC
>Ga0209292_1003315_pt1 | contig 17796 bp, 12 predicted proteins | sample GOMGulsemesocosm_2_FD_184634 | JGI IMG/M metagenome (GOLD analysis project Ga0209292, IMG submission 184634) | Methane-oxidizing microbial communities from mesocosms in the Gulf of Mexico - GOM9C Gulf of Mexico (SPAdes) (version 2) | ecosystem: Environmental > Aquatic > Marine > Cold seeps... | reverse complement strand
AGAGATCCAAAGTAACAACATAATACTTTTCCGAAACAGTGTATTCACTGTTAGTGCTATTGAGTGAAAATTCGGCGCCAATATAATTAAATTAGAGTAAATATTCAACACATTAATTATACATTTTTGCACTTATTTCTACGTGTTTTCCTATATATATGAACGGGCAACAAGCTGCCGCTACAGATGACTGCAATTTCCGATTCGCGGTTCATTATTGCAGGCCACAACAATCCTGACACAGGGGAAAGATGTTAATTTAGAAATTGCGGATAGTTATTTCAGGCAAGCATTTAATTTAGCAATATATTTTTATAGTTCGCATCAACGACCAGTTTAATTACAGCCAACATTCTTGTTATTATTTTTCGCTTATAAACACTACAGGAACAAAAACGCCAACAAAAAGTTGGCGTTTTAATATTCTTATGTTGACTGTATCTTCAGGAAAGGTTGTTCCAGAAAATGTTACGAATAGTAACTTTCGTTTTTCTCTGCCATGGCTACTAATGCTTCACAAGGAGCATATCGCTCACCGTGTTGCTCTGCCCATTGGGATAACTGAGCAACCAGTGACTGAGCACCTATTTTATCGATATAACGTAACGGGCCGCCTAAAAATGGTGGGAAACCGATACCAAAAATAGCACCAATATCACCATCACGGGCATTACGAACAATACCTTCATCAACACAACGTGCCGCTTCATTAAGCATCATATAAGTACAGCGCTTCGCGATTTCATCAGCAGATAAAGTCCCCGCTGGTTTTATCGCTAATAAACTATAGATACTTTCATCAACTTGCTTTTTACCTTTTTTGGCATTTTTACCGTAAAGATAAAACCCTTTATTAGCTTTTTTCCCTAATCGACCATCCTCTAATAACTTAGCAAATGCCGTAGGAGCGGCAAAACGCTCACCTAAATCAGCTTGTAAAATAGGCCCTATTTTCGCACCCACATCAATACCTACTTCATCAAGTAATTGCATCGGACCGACCGGGAAGCCAAAATTCACCAATGCTTTATCTAACTTTTCAATAGGCTCACCCGCCAGTAATAAAATTGCCGCTTCATTCATGTAAGGCGCTAAAATACGGTTTACGTAAAATCCTGCCTTGTCTTTAACAACAATTGGGGTTTTCCCTTGCTTCTTAGCAAATGCGACGGTGGTTGAAATAGTTGCATCGGAAGTACCTCGATGCGGAATAATTTCTACTAATGGCATTTTATCTACAGGTGAAAAATAGTGTAAGCCAATCACATTTTCTTTTCGTGCGGATTTTTCAGCAATTTTACCAATAGGCAAACTTGAAGTATTACTTGCAAAAATAGTCGTGTTTTTAGCATGTTTTTCTACTTCTAGCACCATATCTTGCTTTAATGGCAAACTTTCAAACACCGCTTCTACTACAATATCAACATCTTTAAAGCCTGAGTAATCAACACAACCGGTGATCATCGCCATTTGCTTTTGCATTTCGCTTTTACGAATAAAACGACGCTGCACTTTTTTATTTAAAATATCGTAACTGTATTTTAATGCATGACCAATACCTTGCTCGCCAATATCTTTAATACGTGCAGGAATCTTGGCTTTGGTCGCAGTAACAAAAGCGATACCACCACCCATTAAGCCACCCCCAAGTACACCAGCCTTGGCAACGTTTGCAGGCATCACTCCTTCTACGCCCTGCTCTTTTTTCATGTCAGTAGTTGCGAAGAATAAATTACGTAATTGCGCTGACTCATCACTCATTACCAATTCGGCAAAGTGCTGCGCTTCAGTTTGGAAGCCTTTTGCCGGTGATTGCTCCATACCCGACTTCACACAATTAATAATTTTAACGGGTGCTGGGTAATTACCCTTGGTTTTTGCGAGTACTGACTTTTTAGCTTGTTTATACACAATGCCGCGGCCAATCGAGGTACCTTCAAGAAACTTATTCACCAGCGAAGATTTAAATGTTACCGCCTGCGTTAACTTACCTGACAGCACCATTTTTTCAGCGGTTGCCAATAAAATACTATGAGGTACAACGGCATTAACTAAGCCCACTTTCAATGCTTGTTTAGCTCTAAGTTGCTTACCTGTTAGCATCATATCTAACGCTTTTTGTACACCCACTAGCTTAGGTAATCGTTGAGTGCCGCCACCGCCAGGTAGTAAACCGAGTTGAACTTCTGGCAGCCCTAGCGCTGTTTTAGTGCTATCACTACAAACACGTGCATGACATGCCATGGCAAGCTCTAGGCCACCACCTAAACAAGCACCGTGAATAGCAGCCACAACCGGAATGTTTAATTGTTCAAGTTGTGAGAAAATCATTTGCCCTTGACGTGCTAACGCTATCACTTCGTCTTTAGTTTTACAGTCATTAAGCATATTAATGTCCGCACCGGCAACAAATGAGTCTGCTTTACCACTACATAACACTACGCCAACAATAGCAGTGTCATTTTTGATCTCAGCTAACACGGTAGCAACTTGCTCACCAAACTCAGCTTTTAGGGTATTCATGGTGTCTTCAACAACATCCATGATTAAATGGGCAATGCCATTTTCTTGACGAACTAAAGTAAAAGCGCTCACAGGGTTTCCTTCTTTTTTCATAGCAGAAATATCATTATTATCAGTCATTATTCTGTCTCCACAACCATAGCAGCACCTAAACCACCAGCAGCACACGCCGTTGTTAAACCAACACCACCGCCTCGGCGATTTAATTCGTTTAGCGTTTGGGTAATTAGGCGTGTACCGGTTGCCGCAAAAGGATGTCCGTAAGCTAAAGATCCGCCCATCACGTTAAACTTAGTCATGTCGATATCACCAATAGCTTTATCACGACCTAAATGTGTTTGTGCAAACTTATTACTGGCAAACATTTTTACGTTGGCGAGTGCTTGTGCAGCAAACGCCTCATGCATTTCAATTAAGTCTAAATCCGCTAATTCCATACCAGCACGTTTCAACGCAATTGGCGTGGCATGGCTAGGTCCCATCAGCATATCTTGCCAAACATCAATAGCCGCAAAACCGTAGCTACGAATATAACCAATCGGTTTATAACCAAGCTCTTTGGCTCGCCCTTCACGCATCAATAACACTGCTGAAGCACCATCCGTTAATGGCGTACTGGTTGCCGCGGTTACCGTGCCGTGTTTACGATCAAACACAGGGCGTAACTTCGCGTAACTTTCTAATACTGAGTTTTCGCGGATACAATTGTCTTTGTCGATAAAGCCTTGGTAAGGTTCGCTATGAGCGGTCATCACTTCACCAGCAAGTTTACCTTCCGCCCAGCTTTGTGTTGCTAATGTGTGAGAGCGATGTGCTAACGCATCTTGATCAGCGCGAGATATATTATAAGTCTTCGCCATTTGCTCTGCGGTTTCGCCCATAGAGATACCGGTTGAATATTCAGCAACAGCCGGTGCTACCGGCATAATATCTTTTAGTCCTAACTTACGAATTAACGCTATTTTTTGACCTAAGGTTTTTGTTTTACTTAAATCTAGTAAAGTACGAGCAAACTTTTTAGAGACGCCAATCGGTGCCACTGAAGATGAATCGGCACCACCAGCAACACCCACATCAACAAAACCAGCCATAATAGATTCAGCAACATTCACTGTCGATTGAAAGCTGGTCGCACACGCACGTGAAACACTATAAGCATCAGTATGAACATTCATACCGGTACCTAGTACAATTTCACGAGCAATGTTTGGTGCTTCTGGCATTTGTACCACTTGTCCAAACACACATTGATCAATAATAGCCGGGTCAATATCATGCTTTTGTAATAATTCATTGACCACTATTTTGCCTAAATCAACAGCAGGTACACCATGAAAAGCGGTTGCTTGTTTCGCAAACGGCGTTCTTAGCCCCGCAACGACAGCAATACGCTCACCCGTTGATGTCATCATTTTATTTATTGTCATCTACTTTCATCTCCAGTTAGGGTGTTTATCTGGTTGAATAGAGATAAACACAAGAGGTCTGACCTCTAAAATATTACCTTTGATTCTAACTAACTATCAAAAAATATCAATCACTGATTTAAAACCCCTGTTTAACTCGTAAAGTTATATTCAAGCATAGTCTATTGTTGGTGCTTGATAATAAATATAAATTTACAATAACTAACACAAAATAACCTTGTTTTCTGTAACTATAACCTTATATAAACTTGTACAATGTAATAAAGCTCGCGCTTAACCTAATTCAAATAATAAATAGAAAGACAACTTACTATGGCAATTGAACATTTTTCCACCTTAAAACAGCATTTAACTCAGCAAATTATTGGTCAGCCTGCATTTGTTGAAAATTTACTTATTGCCTTATTAGCCAATGGTCATTTAATTGTTGAAGGCCCACCCGGGCTTGCTAAAACGCGTGCAGTTAATGCCCTCGCTGACGGACTTGAAGCCGACTTTCACCGGATACAATTCACTCCTGATTTATTACCTGCAGATTTAACCGGTACCGACATTTATCGTCCTGAAAATGGCAGCTTTGAATTTCAAGCGGGTCCACTATTTCAAAATTTAGTGTTAGCCGATGAAATAAACCGTGCCCCTGCTAAGGTTCAATCAGCGTTATTAGAAGCGATGGGGGAAGGACAAGTCACTGTTGGCCGTAAAACGTATCAACTTCCTGAGCTATTTCTGGTAATGGCGACCCAAAACCCGATAGAGCAAGAAGGTACTTATCCCTTACCTGAAGCACAACTAGACCGTTTTTTAATGCATTTAGAAATTGATTACCCTGATGCAGCTAGCGAATTAGAAATACTAAAACTAAATCGCGGCGAAGCATTACACAGTCACGACGCAGAAAAGCCAGCATTACGAGTATTAAGTCAAGCAGAAATTTTTAGTGCCCGTGAAGCGGTATTAAACATTCATATGGCACCCGCACTTGAAACTTATATGGTTGATTTAATTATTGCGACTCGTCAGCCAGAAAAATATGACGATAAGTTATCTGCATGGTTAGCCTTTGGCGCCAGCCCACGAGCCACTATTGCCCTAGATCGCTGTGCGCGCGCTAGAGCCTGGCTACATAATCGTGACTTTGTTAGCCCTGAAGATATTCAAGCAGTATTTCATAATGTATTAAGGCATAGAATATTACTAAGCTATCAAGCAGAAGCGGAAGGTATTACTGCGAATCAATTACTTGATCATCTATTGAGCTTAGTTGCGGTAGCTTAACGGCAAGCACCTAATTTAATGTTCGACTTATGCTCGCTTACTATTCGGCTTACGTTCGATTAACGTTCGATTAACATTCGAGAGTCAAACTAAAGCCGATGAAATTTAGTCTTAACTAATACGCTTTAACTAACACGCTTTAACTAACAATGATTATCTATGTGGTTTAAACAAAATACACCAGCATCACGCTCAACCGACGCCCTTGAAACCTGCCAAGCACAGCTAGCAAGTATTCATAGTAATGGCGTTCAAATTAGTATGCCTGAGTTGCTTAATTATCAAAATAAAACCGCCCTAATTGATTTAGCGGCGCGAAAAAATATTAAAGGGCAAATGTCCGGTAATTATCTTTCGCGCAGTAAAGGTCGAGGGATGGAGTTTGATGAAGTTCGTCATTATCAAACCGGTGATGACATTCGCGCGATTGACTGGCGAGTCACCGCAAGAACCGGAAAAACTCACACTAAACTGTTCCGTGAAGAGTTAGAGCGGCCAGTACTCATTGCTACCGACTTAAGCGCCAGTATGCATTTTGGTAGTCAATTGCTATTCAAATCAGTGCAAGCTGCGCACTTAGCTGCTTTAGTGGCATGGCACGCTAAAAAGCGAGGTGATCGCCTAGGTGGTATCGTATTTAATCAACACCAACATGTTGAGTTAAAACCTCGAAGCCGTAAAGAAGGCGTTTTACACTATTTACATGCGCTCAGTACCTTGCATAGCAAGCAACATCAAACACAATATAAATCACAATCTCAGAGTCAAGCTAAAGCTCAGCACCAGAATGATAGCCAACAAGCAAGCCAGAGCACTAACGACTCTAGTGATAGTAACCACAATAGCACCCGTAATTTTTTTAGTGAAAATTGTGCTCGTATTCGACAAATAGCAAAACCTGGGGCGTTAGTTTACTTAATCACCGATGCACAGCAACTCAAAGTTACAGAAGAGACAGCAGCGGAAAATGCTCACCAGCAAGATGCCCTGCGTCATTTAACGCAAATCAGCCAGCATTGTGAGTTAGTGGTTTGTTTAGTTAATGATCCCATTGAACAAGCACTGCCAAAAAGTAGTTTAAAAATGAATGTTGCTTTTACTGATGGTAATCAACGTCAACAACTCACCTTAGGTGATAAAAGCACTGCGCTAGATTACCAAACTCAGGCTGATAAAATTCAGCAACAATGTCAACTCGCCTTAACCAAGGTTGGAGCCCGTATTATTAACCTCAGCTCCGCGCAAACCTTAGAGCAACAATTAAAAGAGGGTGAGCAATTATGGCGCAAATAAATCAATCGCCACCGAGCTTGTCAATGCCAACACCAAGCACGACCAATAATGGCTTAGCACTAAAAGATATTCACCTCCCCGAGCACATCGACAACTTTCCTACTGCCTATGGCTGGTGGATTTTAGCCGTGCTGATTATTACCGCTATAATTTTCTCTATTATTAAGCTTCGCCAACGTTCAAAATTAAAAGCAGCACAGCGACAAGCATTAGCACAACTGCAAAATAATACCGAATTAACCGCCTCTGAAGTGATCAGCATTGTAAAGTGGGCGTGCATGCAATATTTTTCACGTACTCATATCGCTAAGCTATATGGTAATGGCTTTAAAGAATTTTTATTAGCCAAACTATCAGCAAAGCATCAGCCAACGTTTACCCAATTATGTGCCGATAGCTTTGATAACCTTTATCAAAGCACTAACCCAGTTATCAGCCCAGAGCAAAGTAAGGTAGAACAGGCTACTCAGCAATTAACTCTGCAACCTGCTCAACAATTACAACAAGCGGCAATTTTTTGGCTAACACACGCTTTACCACCGAAAAAGCCTAAAACAAGTGCCGCGAGTATTACAACAGTTGCTCAGCAACAACATAATTCTGCTGAGGTAATTTCATGATAGAGCTAGCTTATCCTTGGTTATTATTACTTATACCACTCCCTTTGTTTATCTACCTATTACCGAAAAAAGCCAATAGTCGTAGCAGTGCGGCACTGGTAGTGCCGGTATTATTATCAAACAGTGGTAGTAGTATCCAAAGTCCGGTGAAAAAGAAATCACCGCTGGTGATCTTATCATTGTGTTGGTTACTAACGGTTATCGCGCTTAGTCAGCCACAGTGGTTAGGAGCAGCAATAGACATCCCCACTGAAGGACGTGAAATGATGATCGCTGTCGATTTATCTGGCAGTATGGAAATTGAAGACATGAATTTACGTGGCCGTACGGTTAACCGTCTTGATATGCTCAAAGTGGTGTTAGGTAACTTTATTGAACGTCGAGTTGGCGATCGCTTAGGGCTGATCCTTTTCGCCGATGATGCCTATATGCAAACCCCAATGAGTTTTGATCGCAAAACCGTCAAGCAAATGTTAGATGAAAGTGTACTGGGTCTGGTTGGTAGAAAAACGGCGATTGGTGATGCCATCGCACTGGCGGTTAAACGTTTCGATGCTAAGAATAAGTCTAACAAAGTGTTGTTATTGTTAACTGATGGGCAAAATACCGCCGGAAAAATTACGCCTGAGCAAGCGCTTGAATTAGCTATCGCGAAAGATATTACCATTTACTCGATTGGTATTGGCGCAGAGGTAATGTTACAACAATCCCTATTTGGTACGCGAAAAATCAATCCTTCCAGTGAGCTTGATGAAAAAACCTTAACCAAATTAGCGAAGCAAACCGGTGGTGAATATTTCCGCGCCAAAGATAGCCAAGGTATGGAGCTTATCTATCAATTGCTTGATGAGCTTGAACCTGTAGAGCAAGAACAACAACAAATGCGCCCACTTACGTCCTTATTTTACTGGCCATTGGCATTAGCATTACTATTAAGTTTCAGTTATTTACTGATCCTCAACCTCCCCACTTTCCATCATAAGAATAAGTAGGTTTAGCGTAACAAATGACATCCTTAACTTTATTTTTAAGCAATTTTCATTTTATTAGACCTTGGTGGTTTATAGCCATTATTGGCTTATGTGTTGCCTTATGGCTCATTAAAAAGCTTAGGTTTAATCATTCACCTTGGAACAAACTGCTGCCTGCGCATCTAAGCCAAGTATTGGTTGAAGGGGCAAGCGACAATCAACCGCGAGCAAGCAAGTCTAGCTTGTTACCCCGTAATATTATCAAGCCTTTTATCATTGGTTTAATGGCGATCACTGCGCTTTCCGGCCCTACTTGGCAAAAACTACCGCAGCCGGTTTATCAAACTCAGCGTGGTGCCGTGCTGATCATGGATATGTCATATTCAATGTATGCAACTGATGTAAAACCAAACCGCCTAACCCGCTCTCGTTATAAAGCCATCGACTTACTGAATAAGATTAACGAAGGTGATATTGGTTTAATTGCCTATGCAGGTGATGCGTTTACCATTAGCCCACTCACCCAAGACATTAAAAATATTGAATTACTCTTGCCTTCTTTAAGCCCTGAAATTATGCCAGAGTTAGGTTCGAACCCTTTTGCAGCGCTAGCGCTTGCTGATGAAATGCTAAAAAATTCCGGTCACCTTCAAGGAGAGATCTACTGGTTTACCGATGATATTGATAATCAAGATATCAATGATATTTATGATTGGTCAGCAAAGTATGGTCACCGTCTGAATATATTAGGCATCGGCACCAAAGCAGGTGCGCCAATAACACTCCCTTCTGGTGAATTATTAAAAGATAATCATGGCGCTATTGTTATCCCAAAATTACCCGCACAAAAGCTAGCGGGGCTGGCACAACGTGGCAACGGTCGCTATCAAACTATCGCTAATGACGATAGCGATATTGACAGACTCGCTAACAATCAACAACAAGCCGAACAACATAAAAGCGAACAACAAAACCAACAAAGTGGCGATCAATGGCAAGAGCAAGGCCCATGGTTATTAATTATTGCGCTGCCATTTTTACTCAGCTATTTCAGACGAGGCAGCGCCGTGTTAATGCTCGCACTAACGGTAACGCCATTAATGTTGCTTAGCTCAGCGCTGTTTATGAGCTCAAATAGTTTTGCTCAAAATGCAACTACCCCTCAGCAATTAACAAAATCGGTTAACGCTGCAGAGTTAAATAAACTAAATAAGTTAAATAAGTTAAATGAGACAGCTGCGCAATCGACTCCTGATAATAGCACCAGTAAACAGCTATGGAATAATCTTTGGAAAACACCCGATCAGCAAGCTCAACAACGCTATCAACAACAAGATTATCAAGGCGCAGCCAATCAGTTTGAAGATAGTCAATGGCAAGGTAGCGCCCATTATCAAGCGGGAAATTATCAACAAGCGCTAGAGTCTTTCCAGCAAGGAGAACAAGCTAGCAGTGCCGACTCTCTTTATAACCAAGGAAACGCACTTGCTCAAATGCAGCAATATGAACAAGCTATTGAACAATATCAACAAGCGTTAACGAAGAACCCTGAACTTCAAGATGCTAAAGACAACATTGCAGCAATAAAGCAGTTACAACAACAGCAAAAAGAACAGAACCAGAATCAAAACCAAGATCAGAGCCAAGAGCAGCAGTCGTCTGAAGAAAATCAGCAAGGACAAGACCAACAGAGCCAGCAGGAACAACAAGATGGTGAGCAATCTGAGCAACAGTCTGAGCAACAGTCTGAGCAAAACGCTAACGAAAGCGATGACTCATCACAAAATAGTGACTCCCAACAGAGTGATTCTACCAGTGAACAAGAGCAAAGCTCAAAGAAATCCGAAGATGAAAATTCTGAGCAAAACCAAGAGCAAGCACAGCAACAACGCCAAGATGAAGCTCAACAGAGTGAAGAAGAATTAGCGCAGCAGCAAGCCGCTGAACAAGAAATGGATGCCGAAAATGAACAAGGCCAACCGAAAACCGCCGCGCAAATTGCAGCTGAACAACAAGTAAAAGAAACCGAACAAAAACATCAGCAGTTATTAAACAAGGTTACCGATGACCCGTATTTATTATTGCGTAATAAAATGAAAATAGAGTATCAAAAACGCCGACAAGAAGGCAGTCGTCAAGGAGCAAAGCAAAAGTGGTAAAACATATCTTCAAAATTATCTCATCAATAACCTTACTCGTTTGGTTAAGTCTTAGCCCTTCAGCCTATGCCTTAACTAAGCTCACCGCAAGTATTGATAACAACCCGGTAATGAGTAACGAATCGATTGTACTTACGGTCACAGCAGATGACAGTGTCGACAGAGAAGACCTTGATACAAGTGTATTATTAACAGATTTTGTGGTCGCTCGTACCGAGGTTAGCTCTAATACCAGTATTGTTAATTTTAGCACCAGCAGAACTACGCGCTGGCAAATTGTCTTAATTCCACGAAAGACTGGAAACTTAGTAATACCCGCTTTACAGGTTGATGGTAATTATAGCGATGCTATTTCAGTGCAAGTTTTACCGCCAAACAGTAAACAAGGCACGTTACAGCAAGATATTTTTATTACTGCTGAGCTTTCAAAAGACGAAGTGTATGTACAACAACTGGTCACCTTAACGGTGAAGTTACATATTTCAGTACAATTACAACAAGCCAGTTTAACAGAGCCGACTTTAACCGGTGCCACTATTATTCAAATAGGAAAAGACCAAGAAAGTGAAGGTATTATTAATGGTAAACGTTATCGCCTTATTGAGCGTACTTACGCGATAACGCCCGAGCAAAGTGGTAAATTATCGGTAGTATCGCCGATGTTCTCCGGTGAAATAATGGTGCAATCACGACGTCGTTCTGGCTTTCTAAATTTTGGTGATACTAAGCCGGTAAATATACTGGGTGAGAAGCTTGAGCTAAACGTACTCCCTATTCCTGATAGTTACGATAATAATGCCAGCTGGTTACCAAGCGAAATTTTAACATTACATCAAGAGTGGCAACCCAGTAGTGATGAGTTTACCGTGGGTGAGCCAATTACCCGAACTATTACCTTAACCGCAGCAGGCCTTTCAAAAGAACAGCTACCTAAAATTGTGATGACCGCTCCCAAAGGTATTAAAGTTTATCCAGATCAAGCACAGCTGCATGCCAATTTAAATAAAGAGCGCTTAGTTAGTCAGAAAAAACAAAACTTTGCCATTGTTGCCAGTAAGCCTGGGCAATATGTTCTGCCGAAAATCACCATTGCTTGGTGGAATACGGTTACCAATAAACTGCAACATGCAACCTTACCAGAACAAATAATTAAGGTATTACCAAATCCTGATGCGGTAAATACCGTGCCAGCACTAACCGCTGCTGACATGCTTACAGAGACAACTGAGCTCAAAGATGATGCTACAATATCGACAGCGCAAACTATCGTTATCGAGAAAGCCACATGGTTACAATGGCTATTCCTCGGACTGTGGTTAATCACCCTAATAGCTTGGTTTACACATATTTATTACCTAAAGCGCAGCACAACAGCGACAGGCTCGGCTAAAGTTAAACGTGGCGTTAATAATCATTACTTAGCGTTGATGGCCGCTTGTAAGCAAGGTAATGCTGAGCAAGTATTAGCACTGGTTGTGCCCTGGGTAGATAGCTTACAGTCACAGCGTGATATTGGCACCTTAGCTGATGCCTTAACTGTGGTCGCTAATGATAACTTTACTACCGCGATAAATAACATTCAGCAGCAGCTTTATGGAAAAAATGCCACGGCCAGTCATTGGCAAGGTAGTGAGCTGTTAAAAATTATTCAAACCATTAATGCCGATAACATAAACACTGAAAGCATGAGCGCACTCCACTTAAACCCAGCCTAAAGCCCACATAAGTAATAAACTAACCCTGAGATAAAACTTGGGGTTACGTTAAAAACAATAAAATAAAATAAATAGTTGGGAATTAAATAATGACCGCTCAGGTCTCTAACATTATGGCTACAAAACAAGTTAGATACGAAGCACTCGTTAAAGCACTGCATACTGATTTATACCGATACGCGTATTGGTTAACTCACGACAAGCAAGTGTCTGAAGACTTAGTGCAAGAAACCTTTTTACGTGCATGGCGCGCCCTTGATTCTTTAAAAGATGAAAAGGCGGCTAAGTCATGGTTGATCACTATTTTAAGACGTGAAAACGCCCGACGCTTTGAGCGCAAGCGTTTTGAAATGAGTGAATACGAAGAAGCCAGTGTGATGGATACACAATCTACCAGCACCGAGCAAGAAATCGAAAATCATTGGCTTCGAGAAAAAATAGCACAACTCCCACCGGAATATTCAGAGCCGTTAGTATTACAAATACTCGGCGGCTATAGCGGTGAAGACATTGCCACCATGCTTAATTTGAATAAAAACACCGTGATGACCCGTTTGTTTAGGGCAAGAAACCAATTGAAAGAAGCCTTAGACGAACAACCGATAAGCAGAGGAAGATATAATGGATGATTTGCAATTTAGACGCAAAATTTACGCAGATCCCAACGGTAAAGATGAAGACTTACTCGCGGCGCTGCAAGCGGATCCAGCTAAGCAAGATTTTGCCAACGAGTTAAATAAACTTGACGATCGTCTTCGTGAGGCAATGAAGGTTTCTGTACCTGACGGCTTATCTGAAAAATTAATTTTAAGGCAAACTTTTGCCAGTCACCAACAGAAAAAACGTAAATCACGGGTACACTTAGCACTAGCAGCTTCAGTAGCAATTATTGCGGGCTTAGCGGTCAATTACTTACAATTCTCAAGTAGCTATTCGAACTTAGGTGATTATGCGCTCGCTCATGTTTATCATGAACAAGACCTCTTTAGTAATAGTGATAACGCACAAGTTAGTTTAACCCGCTTAAATCAAAAGATGAGTACTTTTGATGGTAGCTTCAAACAATCAATGGGCGAGCTAATTTCTGCTGACTATTGTCGATTTGATGGCATGAAAAGTCTACATTTAGTCTATAAAGGCATCACAGATACGGTTACCGTATTTGTAGTACCTAATAGAGACGATATTGATTTTAGGGATAGCTTTAACGATAGCAAGCTACATGGCGAAGCTATCGGCTTTAAACATGCTAATGTTATTGTGGTCGCCGATAAAAATGAATCGTTAACTAAATGGCAACGTGCCATTAATAATAATATTAGCTGGTCTACGTAAGTCTGGTTAAGGTGGCTAATGCTGATAAATTATTGGGAAAAATAATAACCGATAGCTAAGAAATAGCCAGAAAGTAGGTGAAAAATCCAGTGGTGACAGCCCCGTGGTTGCAGACCAGTGGTGACAGTAAAGAATTTAGCTGTCACCACCAAAGGTTTCAGTTTCACAAACAAGTTAACTAGCTAAAAATAGTTCAGGGCTTTAAAATAGTTAAGTGCCTGTAAATAGTTAAGTACCGCAAAAAGTCTGATAGCTTTTATCTTCATCTTCCGCCGAATCTTGATATTTATCCGTGCCCGTTTGCTGTTGATAAGGTGAACGCAGTACCGTTAAAAACTCCCCGACAATCTCATCAACCGTATTCCATGCACCTTGTTCATCGCCATTAATAAAGTTGTTATGTTCATAAAAAGCTTGCTCACATCGAGTCAATATAGCTTCAACATGATGATTTCTCGGGATCACTACCGGATTGTTTTTAGCCATCAAAGTATGCGCTTGAATTAACTGAGCTTGAGTAATTTTTTCGCCTTTACAATCGGCTAATGCCGCTTGCCATTGTAGTAACCAAGCATCAAACTCAACGGGTAAATCAATGGTAAATAGTTCTCCGCTGGTTTGAGCACTCACAAACTGAGTAAGTATTGAGAAACATTGGGTATAGTCAACTGAATTTACTTGCATCAACTGCAATAGCTGCTCAATAAGCGGCTGATGGGCTTTGCCTGCAATGGCAGAATTGTCAACTGCACCACTTAGTCCTAACTTATCAGCATACATAGCAAAATAAGCACACTCAAACTTGTCGGTAAAGGCTATCAATACCTTTTCTAGCTGCTTACGCAACGCAGTTTGTGCTTGCTCAATCTCATCCTCGTCTGTTTCTTCAATGGTTTGGTACATTAACGGTAATAAACAGTCGGCAAGTCTTGCCATGTTCCACTGCGCTATTTCAGCTTGCTTTGAAAAAGCATAACGCCCGTATTCATCAATAGAGCTAAAAACAGCATCTTGATGGTAAGTGCCTAACATTGCACACGGACCATAATCGATAGTTTCACCACACACTGAGGTATTATCGGTATTCATCACCCCATGAATAAAGCCAACTCGTAACCAATTAACAACTAGCGTTGTTTGCTTCTCAAGTGCTTGCTCTAAAAACGACACCATGCGCTCTATTGGCGATAAGTTTTTTTTCGCAAGCTTAGGAAAATGTCGGTTAACCGTATAATCAAATAAGGCACTAAGAGAGACGAGATCTCTGCGGGCAGCAAAGTATTGAAAAGTACCAACACGAATATGACTTTTAGCAATACGGCTGACGATCGCGCCAGGTTTACCAACACCACGATTGATAGTTTCACCGCTACTCACTACCGCTAAGCAACGGCTAGTAGGTACGCCTAGCGCAAACATCGCTTCGCTCATAATATATTCACGTAACGCTGGCGCCAAGGCACACTTGCCATCACCACGACGAGAAAAAGCGGTTTGTCCAGAGCCTTTTAATTGTAAGTCGTAACGATTGTTGTGTTGGTCGAGTAATTCCCCTAATAAATGGGCCCGACCATCACCTAATTGCGGATTAAAATGCCCAAACTGATGACCAGAATAGGCTAACGCTACCGGGGTAGAATCCTCAAACAGCGCATTACCAGAGAAATACTGTGCTAATAGCGCCATGCTCTCTTTTCTCTGTGCTTGGCTCTGCTCACTCCTCTGAATCTCTTCTGAAAGATTCAACTGTTTAGCTAATGGTTCATTCCATAATAACAATCGTGGTGAAGCAACTTTACTCGGCAGTCCTCGCTGAAAAAAAGCATCACCTAAGTTGATATAAGTATTCGAAAAAGACCCGCTAATATTATTATCCATGATGTGATAACATTTCATCATGCTTAGCAAGGATGTCCGCATCTGTTTGCGGATTCATCACACTAACCACGTAAATAACCAGTGAACATAAAATAAAGCCCGGGACAATTTCATACATTGTAGCGCTTAATGATTGACCATTAATGGTAATTGGCGCATATATCCAGAAAAGCACTGTAGTAGCACCGGTGATCATGCCGGCAAGTGCGCCGTTACGCGTCATTTTTTTCCAATATAAACTCGCGATAACTACCGGTCCAAAAGCTGCGCCGAAGCCAGCCCAAGCATTACTTACTAAACTTAAAATAGTTGAGTTTCTATCGTAAGCTAAATAAATCGCGACCAGTGCTACTAAAAATACCGAAATACGTCCCACTAATACTTGTCGTTGCTCACTGGCTTCTTTATGTAAAAATGTTTTATAAAAATCTTCAGTTAACGAGCTAGAAGTCACTAATAGTTGCGAAGAAATAGTACTCATAATCGCCGCTAAAATAGCCGCCAGTAAAAAGCCTGCAATCAGCGGGCTAAACAAAATTTGCGATAGCACGATAAAAATGGTTTCGGCATCATCTAATTTCATGCCTGTTTTCGAAACATAAGCAATGCCCGCAAAACCCGTGGCCATAGCACCAATAATCGCTACAATCATCCAACTCATACCAATTCGTCGCGCCGTTGGCATATCTTTAACACTACGGATCGCCATAAAACGTACAATGATATGCGGCTGACCAAAATAACCTAGCCCCCATGCCATTGCTGATAAAATACTGATTAAGCTAACACCACTGAAAATATCTAATAGCTGCGGGTTAATAGCGCTAACACTTGCATGCATCTCACTAATTCCTCCAACTGCATTTAATGTCGCAATTGGTACTAAAATCAAAGCGACAAACATAATACAACCTTGAACAAAGTCGGTTAAGCTTACTGCTAGAAAGCCACCAAACAAAGTGTAAGCGACCACAACACCTGCAGTAACGTATAAGCCAACTTCGTAACTCATACCAAAAGAGCTTTCAAATAACTTACCGCCAGCCACAATGCCACTAGATGTATATAAAGTGAAGAAAAGCACAATCACTAGAGAAGAGACGACACGTAATAAACGCGAGTTGTCTTTAAAACGATTTTCAAAGAAGTCTGGTAAGGTAATTGAGTCATTCGCGACTTCGGTATAGGTTCTTAAGCGAGGTGCAACAATTAGGTAATTTAAAAATGCCCCTATCACTAAGCCAATCGCAATCCAAAGACTACTCATTCCGCTAAGGTACATAGCCCCCGGAAGACCCATCAGCATCCAACCACTCATATCTGAGGCGCCAGCCGAAAGAGCTGCAACACTAGGACTTAAACTTCTTCCACCAAGCATATAACCCGATACGTCACTGGTAGATTTTCTATAGGCATACAAACCTATTCCCAACATAACCATGAAATATAGCGCTAATGAAATGATTGTACCAAATGCCAAGTTCTTCCCCTTGAGAGTAATTAAAACAACTAAATTGATAGCTACGCTATCAAGAACATCGTTAAAAATAAAGCGATGTCTTAAAAAGAGGCTAATGATAACTAAAACAACAATAAATCAAAATATATAATGAAAAAAATACCGCTTTACCATATATTTATTGGTAATTAATTTATCTTTAAAAGACGCTGTATTTTCTATGTACTTTTACGCTGCCCGACAACCTATTTTAGATGCTAAGAAGAACCTCTTTGCTTATGAGTTACTTTTTCGCGACAGCATAGACAACGTATTTCCTGAGATCAACGGTGATGAAGCCACCACTAAGATGATTGAAGCCAGTAAATTTAACATGGGGATCAGTGAGTTTACCGGTAACAAACCCGCTTTTATTAATTTCACCTTAGAAACATTAAGCCAAGGCTACCCTGAAATGCTCACAAAAGAAGAAGTGGTCATTGAGATATTGGAAACAATAAAACCAGGGAAGAAACTATTATCGCTGTGCAAAGACTTACATAGTAAAGGCTATACCATAGCCCTCGATGATTATGAGCACCAAAAAGTGTGGGCACACTTCTACCCTTTTATTAAAATCATTAAAGTAGATATTCAACAAAGTGACTTGAAAGAAATTAAAGAGGTTATTACGGCAATAGCGCCTCACCCTCATATTGAGTTATTGGCGGAAAAAGTAGAAACTTATCAAGAATATGAACAAGCGCTCGCATTAGGCTTTAAGTATTTTCAGGGCTTCTTTTTTTCAAAGCCTGAGATGGTTAAAACAAAGAACCTATCTCCTTCTCAGCTTTCCATGGCAGAGCTTTTATACGAAACGTCTAAACCTGAGTTAGATCTTAACAGTATCACCCGGGTTTTTGAACGTGATGTGTCGTTATCGTATAAATTACTGCGTTATGCCAATTCTGCTATTTTTAAAAGACGTAGTGAAATATCAACCATTAAACAAGCCTTGGTTATTTTAGGCTCAGGTGAATTAAAACGATTTTTAGGATTAATGTTCGCGGTTACTGCTAACCCTGATAAACCAAGTGAACTGCTTAAGCTTGCCATGACCCGCGCTAAATTTTGTGAGCTGGTCGCTGCAGATATGAAA